>ERZ791632.10-NODE-10-length-88958-cov-32.9453_pt1 | contig 88958 bp, 66 predicted proteins | sample MGYA00510263_ERZ791632 | MGnify/ENA primary metagenome ERZ791632 (study PRJEB30046, sample SAMN00715181) | human gut metagenome | study: EMG produced TPA metagenomics assembly of the A metagenome-wide association study of gut microbiota in type 2... | reverse complement strand
GCTTCTTGTACTACTTGTCTGTTTATGTAAAATCTTTCAAAGAACTCTTTCTTTATGTTGCTAAGAGAAAGTGTATTTCTCAAAAGCGAGTGCAAAAGTACTAACTATTTTTCATTTCACCAAATGTTTTGAGAAGAAAATCGCTTTTTCTTTTGATTTTTAACAGTTATAAACATCTATAACTCATAAAAATCACTCTTCACCTTATTATATATATTCGTAAGCGTATAAACAAATCAAAGCAAGGTGACATGATTAGCTGCAATATCTACCAACTTTTTTCGTCTTGCCACACCTATAATATAATGTGCATCCTTAGAAGAACAATGAAAGTGCTTTTTCACCCCCTTTACAAGTTCGTCCTTCGTAATAGAACGCACTCCTGCGGGATATGCTCCGCGCACAGCCTTCTCAATATCTCCCATATTAAACTCATGATGACGCTTATGAAAGTAAGACGACACCATGACCGCAAACACAATCACCAAAACGATGATAAAAAATAATACTGACTGACTCATGATAATAAACTTTAATCGGTTAAAACGATAACTGCTATCGCTATTTTTCTGCAAATATAAGAAAAAAAACGTAAAGCAGTTCACTTTCTCCCGTTTTTTTGCAGAAAAAGGTTATTTTTTTATCGTTTTTCTCAATTATTTGTTGATAATCCAAAAATATTGTGTATTTTTGCAGCAAAGGAACGCCATTTACATATGACACTTCCCCACTAACAATAAAAGTATAACCATAAAAACATAGAGAAAATGCAAGAAACTGTAAAGAAAGTATTGACAGGTGACTTCAATCGAAAGAAGGCTCTGATGTTTCTCATCACAGCCTTAGCCACAATTCTGGTATGGAACTTACCCATCGACAGCTTTGGAATCGAGGGTCTCACTGTTGTACAACAACGTGTAATCGCCATATTCGTAATGGCAGTGATGCTATGGCTCACAGAAGCAATTCCAGCTTGGGCCACCTCAGTAGTTATCATTTTTGTACTGCTATTCTTCGTCTCCGATTCGGCTTTTGCCGTCATGCAAGGTTCAGAGGGAGAGTACGGCAAGCTATTGGACTACCAAGGTGTAATGGCATGTTTCGCCGATCCAACAATCATACTCTTCCTGGGAGGTTTCGTACTAGCCATCGCAGCTACCAAAAGCGGTCTTGACGTACTGATGGCAAAAACATTGATTGCCCCATTCGGCAAGCGCTCGGAAAACGTACTATTGGGGTTTATGCTCATCACCGGTATTTTCTCCATGTTTATCTCCAACACGGCCACAGCTGCAATGATGCTTACCTTCCTAACCCCAGTATTCAAGTCGCTCCCTGCTAACGGAAAAGGAAGAGTAGCGCTGACTATGGCCATTCCTATCGGAGCTAACCTCGGTGGTATGGGAACCCCTATCGGAACTCCTCCTAATGCTTTTGCCTACAAGGTTCTCAATGACCCCGCAGGCTTGAACCTCGGAATAGGTTTTGGAGAATGGATGGCAATTATGGCTCCGATGGTTATCATCATGCTTTTCTGCGCATGGTTTATCATCCGCAAGATGTTCCCATTCTCACAAAAGACTATAGAATTAAAAATCGATGGCAATATAAGTCACAATTGGCGTACTATAGTTGTAGGTGCCACATTCTTCCTTACCATCCTTCTTTGGGTATGTGGCAAGCAACTAGGTGTCAATGCCAACACTGTGGCTATGCTTCCAATTGCCGTTTTTGCCTTTACCGGCGTGGTAACAGCCAGCGACCTGAAAGATATAGATTGGGCCGTCATCTGGATGGTTGCCGGTGGTTTTGCTCTCGGTCTCGCCATGAATGGAACCGGCTTAGCAGAAAATGCAGTAAACAGCATCCCATTCGCTGAGTTTAACCCATTAGTAATTATGGTGATCTCTGGATTAGTTTGCTTCATACTAAGTAATTTTATCTCAAATACAGCAACTGCCGCCCTGCTCATCCCGATCCTTACCGTAGTATGTTCAGGAATGGGCGACAAGTTGACTTCTATAGGAGGAACCCAAACTATCCTCATAGGCGTAGCAGTAGCAGCCTCTTGCGCAATGTCGCTTCCAATCTCTACTCCACCAAACGCCATTGCCTACTCCACCGGTCTTATCCAACAGACAGACATGGTGAAGGCAGGTCTTACCGTGGGCGTACTAAGTATGGTAATCGGCTATGCTGTACTCATCACATTCTGCCGTCTTGGCTTTATGTAAAAAAGAAATTTTAAGAAGTATTAAATATCGGCACTGCAAAATAAACTCGTTTTTATTTTGCAGTGTCTTCTTTTTACCGTAACTTTGCACCCATGAAAAAGATAGTTATTGGAATAGATGTCGGCATTTCTACTACAAAGATAGTAGGAATAGACGAGAGTGGGATGGTTATCAGCCCTATTCGCATCAAGGCCACCGACCCTATCACCTCCTTATATGGAGCATTTGGAAAATATTTACACGACAACAAAATTAGCCTCGACGAGGTAGAACAAGTTATGCTCACCGGTGTAGGTTCTGCTTACATTGATGAACGAATCTATGGTCTGCCTACATCGAAGAGCGAAGAGTTTGTTGCCGATGGACTCGGTGCACGATACGAAAGCAAGCTTGAGCGTATGATTGTGGTAAGTATGGGCACAGGAACCTCCCTCGTAAAGTGCGACGGCAAAGAGATCAAACACATCGGCGGCATTGGTATTGGTGGAGGAACACTAGCAGGCCTGAGCCGAATTATGCTCAAGACCGATGACATCAAGCAGATTGTAAACCTTGCCAAAAACGGTGATGTATCAAAAATCAATCTGCTAATAGGAGACATCAGTGCAAAACCTCTACCTGGACTTCCTATGAATGCAACAGCATCGCTCTTCAGTAATGCCAAAGCCAACGCCTCCCGTGAAGACATAGCAATGGGGCTTATATGGATGGTATTACAGAGCATCGGCTCAGCAACCATACTCTCCTCCCTAGAATCAGGCATCAAAGATTTTGTAATGATAGGCAACCTGACACTTTTACCACAATGCAGAGAAGTATTCCCTGCTATGGAAAAACTCTATGGTGTAAGATTCAGAATCCCTAAATATTCAGAATTCTGCACTGCCATAGGTGCTGCACTAGACTATAAAAACAAGACCGAATTATCTTAAAAGCAGGTTCAAACCATACCTTCATATCAAGAAGGAGCAAGTTACAAAATGGCGCACAACACCACAACCCCAAGCTACATAAAAGGCACAACACCACAATGCGCTGAAACTGAACAGATTAATCATTTTGGGAAACCACTCTTAGAACAAGTTTCCCAAAACGATTTTTTAAACACTTGATACTCAACGACTTAATATTTTTTAACACAAGAAAAGTTGTCCAAAACGTACAACTTTCATTTTAAATTCTTATCTTTGCATTGTCGAAAAGATGGTATTTATAGCCACTTTCAAGTATAAAGACTTAGTATCAAGCAATTTAAATATCAATTATAAAAGTAACACAAGAAATGATTCAAACTGTAGTTAAACGTGACGGACGCATCGTTGGTTTCAACGAGCAAAAAATCATGGCTGCCATACGCAAAGCCATGTTACATACCGATAAGGGGGAAGACTCCTCTTTAATAGAGCAAATCACTGACCACATCGCATATCGCGGCAAGAGCCAGATGAGCGTAGAAGCCATCCAGGATGCCATCGAGCTGGAACTTATGAAGAGTGCCCGCAAAGATGTTGCTCAGAAATATATTGCCTATCGTAACCAGAGAAACATTGCCAGAAAAGCTAAGACCCGTGACGTATTCATGAGTATTGTCAATGCAAAGAACAATGACATCACCCGTGAAAACGCCAATATGAATGCTGACACTCCAGCTGGCATGATGATGAAATTTGCTTCAGAAACCACTAAACCATTCGTTGACGATTATCTTCTTTCCCAGGAGGTACGCGACGCCGTTACACATAACTACATCCACATCCACGATAAAGACTATTATCCAACCAAGAGTTTGACTTGTGTTCAGCACCCATTGGATATTATCCTCAAGCATGGTTTCACAGCAGGCCATGGCTCTAGCCGTCCTGCTAAGCGTATCGAAACTGCAGCCGTATTAGCATGTATCTCTCTAGAAACTTGCCAGAACGAGATGCATGGAGGTCAGGCAATTCCTGCCTTCGACTTCTATCTGGCCCCATACGTACGTATGTCGTACCAGGAAGAGGTAAAGAATCTGGAAAAGCTAACAGGAGAAGATCTCAGCGACCTCTACAATATTGATATTGACGACTATTTAGTGAAAGACCTGACAGGCTTGGAAGGTAAAGAGCGCCTGGAGCAGCATGCCATCAACAAGACCGTAAACAGAGTACATCAGGCAATGGAGGCATTCATTCACAATATGAACACAATCCACTCTCGTGGCGGTAATCAGGTTGTATTTTCTTCTATCAATTATGGTACAGATACAAGTGCTGAAGGTCGTTGTATTATGCGAGAGATTCTGCTCAGCACATACGAAGGCGTAGGAAATGGAGAAACAGCTATCTTCCCTATCCAGATCTGGAAGAAGAAGCGTGGCGTTAACTACCTGAAGGAGGATCGAAACTACGACCTCTATCAGTTGGCTTGCAAGGTAACCGCTCGTCGTTTCTTCCCTAACTTCCTGAATCTCGATGCCACATTCAACCAGAATGAGAAATGGCGCGCTGACGATCCAGAGCGTTACAAGTGGGAAATCGCCACTATGGGTTGCCGTACCCGTGTATTCGAAGACCGTTGGGGCGAGAAGACTAGTATTGCACGTGGAAATTTGAGCTTTTCAACTATCAATATCGTGAAGCTTGCCATCGAATGTATGGGCATTGAGAACAAGCAACAGCGTATTGATATGTTCTTTGCAAAACTGGACAACATCCTCGACATTACCGCCAAGCAACTCGATGAGCGCTTCCAGTTCCAGAAAACAGCGATGGCAAAACAGTTCCCATTGTTGATGAAATATCTTTGGGTAGGAGCAGAAGACTTGAAGCCAGAAGAGACTATCGAGAGCGTTATCAATCATGGAACACTGGGTATTGGTTTCATCGGACTTGCAGAATGCCTCGTAGCACTCATCGGTCACCACCATGGTGAAAGTGAAGAAGCACAGGATTTAGGCTTGAAGATTATTACTTATATGCGTGACCGAGCTAACGAGTTCAGCGAGCAGTACCACCACAACTACTCCATCCTGGCTACGCCAGCAGAGGGCTTGAGCGGTAAATTTACCAAGAAGGACCGCAAGCAGTTTGGCATTATTCCAGGAGTTACCGACCGTGACTACTATACCAATAGTAACCACGTACCAGTTTACTATAAGTGTACAGCCCTCAAAAAAGCAAAGATCGAGGCGCCATATCACAATCTAACCCGTGGTGGTCACATCTTCTATGTAGAAATTGACGGTGATGCTACTCACAATCCAGCAGTCATTTCAAGCGTAGTAGATATGATGGACAAATACAATATGGGCTATGGTTCAGTAAACCACAATCGCAACCGCTGTCTCGACTGCGGATACGAGAATGCGGATGCCAACCTTGAAGTATGTCCAAAATGCGGTAGCCATCACATAGATAAGCTACAGCGCATCACAGGTTATTTGGTGGGAACAACCGACCGTTGGAACAGCGGTAAACTTGCAGAGCTTCACGATCGTGTCACCCACATTGACACCCCACAAAAATAAGATAAATGATTAGTATTTTAAGTATAGTGCACGACACAATGGTAGATGGTCCGGGATTCCGGACCTCTATCTATTGTGCCGGCTGTCCTAACCACTGCCCCGGTTGCCATAATCCTCAATCCTGGGACATCAACCATGGCACAATGACCTCTACAGAGGACATTCTGAAAGAAATTATGGAAGATCCTTTCGCCAACGTCACCTTTTCTGGAGGTGATCCGATGTATCAGGCGGAAGGCTTTGCAGAACTGGCGCGCGCCATTCGGTCAGAAAGCGATAAAGATATCTGGTGCTTTACCGGTTATAGATATGAGAATCTACTGAAGAATCCAAAACAGCTGGAATTATTGAAGTTGATAGATGTATTGGTAGATGGCCCATTCATGAAAGACCTTCGGGACGAGGACCTTTTCTTCCGTGGCAGCAGCAACCAGCGTATTATCAACGTACAAAAATCCCTGGCTCTAGGCGAAGTAGTAGAACTTCACCTCACTAAGGACAATCCGAATCCTGAGCTTTAAAATTTTAAAGCCCGGGATAGGATATTACTTTTTGAACTATATATTCAATCTATAGATACACCCAATTGTTGGAGTAGATTTTTCACATAACCTCTGTTCCAATCCGTTTCATGCAGGCGTTCTGAATCAAAAAGCAACAAATCAATATCTACAGCAATAATCCCCTTTCTACTTTCAGCAACCCTCCTTCCGCATTTACGCTCTATGTTTTTGATTGCCAATAAGGTTCGTTCCATATTGACATTAGTATAGCCAACTCCTAGAGTATTTAGGAATTTATCTGATGACAACCCGATAGGCTCCGTCCAAAGCGAAGTACCAAAAGTCATATCTTCGAAAGTAGCCTCAAGCCATTTCTTTGCTTTCAGAATATGAGCCTCCTGATCAACATTAGAACCCAACGCTATCACTATTTTTACTCGTTTACTTTTCATATTTTTATAATTTCAGTGCAAAGTTAGTAAAAATTCTTAAATTAAGTATCGCTTATCCGTTTTTTTTGTTATTTTTGCACTATGAATAGAATAAAAACGTATATAATAGGTATTCTTTTACTCATCTGCACTCCATCTCAAGCACAGATGAAATGGAATCAGACCTATCAGACATATATCAATCAGTATAAGGACCTCGCCATCGAGCAGATGCTTCGCTATCGTATACCAGCCAGTATCACCTTGGCACAGGGACTCTTTGAGAGTGCAGCAGGCAAGAGTGTACTGGTCTTACAAGGTAACAACCATTTTGGCATCAAATGCCACAACTGGGCTGGTCCAACCCAATACCACGATGACGATGCCAGAGGCGAATGTTTCCGAGTATATCAAGATGCCAGAGATAGCTATGAGGATCATAGCAAATTTCTGGCTAGGCAACCACGCTATGCCCGCCTGTTTGAACTTAACCAACGCGATTACAAAGGCTGGGCTAGAGGTTTGAAACAATGCGGATATGCGACAAATCCACAATATGCCAATAAACTGATACAAATCATTGAACTCTATAAACTTTTCGATTATGACAAAGCAAAGCGATATGATCGATTTATGGCAACACATAGCGGCACAGACCAACCCGTCAATGCGCAAGGCATATTACACCCTATCCAGAAGTTCAATGACAACTATTACCTGATAGCCAGAGAAGGTGACACCTTCAAGGCACTGGGTAAGGAAGTAGAAATCAGCTGGCGTAAACTTGCAAGATATAACGAGCGCGACAAACATACGGTATTGCACAAGGGGGATATCATCTACTTGAAAAAGAAGCGCAAGAAGGCTCCAAAGCAGTACAAGAAGCGTCCTCATATCGTGCAACCAGGAGAAAGCATGTACACCATCTCACAAAGATACGGAATCCGCATCAAGTACCTCTACAAGATGAACAAGCTTGATCCTAGCTACCAGGTCAAGGTTGGAGACAGACTGCGAGTGAGATAATCACTCGCAGTATAAAAACTCATTCATCGCCCCCAAAAGGCTATCATTACCATACTATATAAATAGAAAACAAAAAAATACAAGATAAGAAATGAAAAAGAACATTTTATCTCTAGCAGCTCTGGCAATAATGATGTTGCCAAGTGATATGCAAGCACAGAATTTCGACGACTATTTCGTTGACAAGACTTTGAGAATAGACTATACTTTTGCCGGCAACAAAACCCAGCAGATGATAGCTGTAGATGAGCTGAACGTAATGCCTCGATGGTATGGAAAGAAACAGCGACTCAGTGAGCTACCAGTAGAAGGCAATGGTCAAATAACAGTTAAAGATCATCGCACAGGTAAGGTTATTTATCGTAACTCATTCTCTACCCTGTTTCAGGAATGGCTCTCAGAGCCAGAGTCAGCCGGCAACACCAAGAGTTTCGAGAATGTATTCCTCGTACCGATGCCTAAAGACACTATTGATGTGACACTCGACTTGCGCAACAACCGTCGTGAGATTATGACCTCTCTCACTCACCAAGTTGCACCAAGCGATATTTTGATTCACCACAAGGGCGAAAAGCCAACGCCTTACGAGACCTTGCAGCAAACAGCCGACACTACCCGCTGCATCCACATCGCCTACGTAGCTGAAGGCTATACGGAAGAGGAAATGCCAATATTCCTTCAGGATGCAAAAGAAGCAAATGAAGCCATTTTTAATCACGAACCTTTCAAGAGCATGAAAGACAGGTTCAATGTAGTTGCTGTAAAATCAGCATCTCTTGAAAGTGGCACAAGCGAACCTGGCAAGGATATATGGAAGAAAACTGCTTTAAGTTCACATTTTGACACATTCTATAGTGAGAGATACCTCACCACACTTCATCTCAAAGACCTGCACGACTGTCTGGCTGGCACCCCATACGAACATATCATCGTATTGGTTAATTCTACAAGATATGGTGGAGGCGGAATTCTCAATTCCTACAATCTCACCACCTGCCACCAGAAATGGTTTAAGCCTGTTGTAGTGCATGAATTCGGTCATTCTTTTGCCGGACTTGCTGACGAATATGCCTATGAGAGCGAGCAGGTACCGATGTATCCTCATGATGTTGAGCCATGGGAAAAAAATATCACCACATTGGCAAACTTTCACGGAAAATGGGAAGATATGATCAAGAAGGGTACCAAGATTCCTACCCCACTTTCTAAAAAGGCGAAAGAGGCAGTAAGCAAAGTTGGTGTTTTTGAAGGTGCAGGCTATAGTCCAAAGGGAGTGTATCGCGGTGTACAAGATTGCCGTATGCGCATCAACGAGACACCAGAGTTCTGCATAGTATGCAAGAAAGCTCTACAAGACATCATCGACTTTTACACCAAATAGATAGAGAGTAATCAGGAGCCCCAAGCTCCCATTATCCAAGAACAATAATAATTAATGAAATAAACACCAATCGCTTATGAAAGAGCAAACCTTAAACATCCAGTATCAGGTAGTTCAGTTAGATGAACTGAGCGACATTGAGCAGCAATTGGTAAAGAAAGCCATGGAGGCCACCAATAATTCTTATGCCAACTACAGCCACTTTCATGTAGGTGCAGCCTGCCTGTTGGCTGATGGCAGAATCGTAATTGGAGCCAATCAGGAAAATGCAGCCTTTCCATCCGGTCTCTGCGCTGAACGCAGTGCCATCTTCGGAGCCCAAAGCAACTATCCAGAGCAAGCTATCACGACTCTAGCCATAGCTGCCCGCAACGAGAATGGCTTCCTCAAAAGCCCGATCTCCCCATGTGGCGCATGCAGGCAGGTAATACTAGAGATGGAAGACCGATATCAGCAACCCGTTTGCATCTTGCTCTACGGCGAGAACTGCACCTATCGCTTCCACAGCATCAAGGACTTGCTTCCATTCTCATTTGTAGATGCCAATATGAAAGAATAAAATTTTGGATTATTTCTTCAGATTAGTATTCATACAAACATATAAAAAGGCACGAATCCCCCAGGAATTCGTGCCTTTTATGTTATTTTTCTGTTTTATGTTATTCATCAAACTCATAACAGCCCGCATCCGGTTTATCATCACGAAGAACGCCCCGTCGGTCAGTTGGCAATGAAGTAGCTGTATCAGCCACTCCTATGGCAGCCGATTCCTTGCGAAGCCTGAAATCATACTTCAAATTATCCGTATCAAATAATCGGAAATGTTTCTCCCCAAACTGAGTCGTATCCTTTAAGTTCTCATATATGGTATTCGTAAATTTCAAACTATCTTCAGTATTCATCTTTTCAGTACGAAGTACACAATGATCGAAGCAGAAATTACATTCTTCATCGTTCTTCGGTGAAGTCCATACCACCTCATCATCATGATATCCTGTAACTATAGAATTCACGACCTTCAAGTTTAGAATTGGAGGAACAATACCTATAGCTGTGGCACGACGTCCATCAAAAGGATAGAACTGGGCTATGGTGCATCCGTTCACTTCCACATCACCACCCTTTACATAAAGCGTATGATTCAAGGTGTTGGATAACAGACAATTATACAACTGCACCTTAGCCGAATCAACGGAAAGACCATATCCCTGACAATTATGAATGGTAGAATGCTGTAAAAGCAACTTCTGACGAGTGATATCCGAACAAGGTTCTATCCTAATACCATTATAAGCACTGTGGATGTCAGCATAGCTGATGACATTATCCGATGAAGAAGGCATGAAATGAATACCTTGCCACCGACCAGGCGTCCGATCATAAGGAAGATAGTCGAACATATTATCCATACGATCTCCCCGCATCACCACCTCATTATCTTTCTCTCCCAAGATACGCAACGAACCATAAACATCAAGTCCGGCATTCTCATGAAAATAGAAATGCGTACCAGGCCCAACAGATAGCGTTACGAGACTATCAACAACCATTCCGCCATACACAACAACAGGGCGGTTGCACTGAATCGTAGTATCTTTCCTGATTCGAAGATTTTTGCATAAAACAGCATCCCAGGAGTAAGCTTTTAAGTTTACTTTCTGCTGCACCCCGCTTTCCAATGTAAAGAGCAGATTATCCTCCACTAACTGAGGTGAATTCTGATATTGCTGATGCGAAGTAAGTTCTACGAAAACACGAATACTATCGCCCTTTCTCACCTCTATATCCTGAGTCTGATAGCCGGCAGTCGATCCTAGGAACGAGCCATCCACATTTACCCGAAATCCCGTCTGGTTACCATTTTCCAGTCTGACAGTAGAACAACGCAGCGACTTTCCCGAACGATTATACACCCAAAAGCTTCGAGTAGGTGTAGGCACATTCGAGAACGTAGTATCCAGGCTTACTGTATCTGCAGAAAACGCGAGCAAGTGAGAACGTGACGAAGAAAAGCTCTCCTCATCAGCACAACCAGCCATCGCTACAGAAGCCATACAAGCGATAATGATATTATAAAAAAATCCCTTTTTCCGTTTCATATTTATAGAACGGAAAAAGGGATTAAATATTGTATTACTCTAACCATTCTCAGGTTAGCAGTTTTCCAAGAAAACCAATATCCTGCTACATAAACATAGCAAAGATAGAAGAACCTATTACGGTCATCACACCACAAACCACGATGGACAAGCTACTCATTGCACCTTCAATAGTACCCATCTCCATAGCTTTAGCCGTACCCAAGGCGTGAGCAGAACAACCGATGGCAATACCCTTGGCAATAGGTTCCTTGATACAAAGCAGCTTGAGAAACTTCTCTGCAAAGATATTGCCTATCACACCTGTAATGATGATTACGACAACCGTTACAGAAACATGACCACCCAATTCCTCAGAAACACCAATACCGATGGCAGTGGTGATGGATTTTGGCAAGAATGTAACATAGGCTGCATGGTCGAAGTGGAACACCAAAGCCAGAAGAAGTACAGAGCAGAGACTTGCCAAGACACCCGACAAGATACCAATGAGCACAGCACGGTAATTCTTCTTCAGCAATTCTACCTGCTGATAAAGCGGAACTGCCAAACAGATGGTAGCCGGGGTAAGCAGATAACTGATGATATTGGCACCCGCATTGTAAGTCTTATAATCTACTCCCGTAATCAGCAAGGTACAAATAACCAAAATGATGGAAATCAGCAACGGATTCATCAAAGACCATCCTGTTTTAATCTTCAAAAGCAATCCGATGGCGTAAGCAGCCAAACTGATCAAAACACCAAAAAAGACAGAATCCTGAAACAAGGAAATCATTTTTTTGCCTCCTTTCCTCTTTTGATAACAAACTGAGTGAACCATCCAGAAACTGCCATCACCACAAAAGTACTGACAACAGTCACAACAATATACTGCAACCATGCACTGGCAATAGAATGCCATGAGTCGATGAGTCCCACAGCTGCCGGAATAAACATCACTGGCATTACGGCAATGAGGAAACTGCTGGTTTCCCTTATATGTTTCACCTTGATAACCTTAAGTTCCAATGCCGCGAACAACAAGACAATACCATAAATACTGGCAGGTATCGGCAACGGCAACAGATAATGGAGCAATTCTCCTGCGAAAGAGAACGCTATGATAATTAAAAACTGAATTAAAAGTTTCATCCTAAATACAAATTACTTTAAAAATTAAGTAAGCATCATTATCACCAATAAGCCAAACTTACAAAACTGCTTCCGCATAAGAAACAATCGCTTGTGCCGTTTTCTCCACACCTAAACGAACCGTATCCAGACAAACGTCATAATCGTTGGCATTTCCCCAAGTCAACCCCGTATAGTAACTATGATAAGCCACACGGCAATCATCTACATGTTCCACAAACTCAGTCGCCTCAGCATAAGAAAGCTTCTGCTCCTCCTTGATCTCCGCAATACGAGCCTTTACATCACCCTTGAGGAACACCGACACCAAGTCTTTGCGTTCACGGAAGATGTAATTGCCACAACGCCCGATAACGACACAATTCTCCTGTCCTATCATATCAGCCAAGACACGAAGAGGTTTTTCTGTAAGTAATCTTTGATTCTCACCCAGGGAAGACATTGAAAAGAGCAGTTCGTCAACAGGATCTTCATCGAAGAAAGCTTCCATCTCATCCAAGACCCCACGCTCTTCCGCCATTTCCATCAAATTCTTACGGGTATAAAACGGAATACCATAATGTTCTGCAAGCAATCTGCCTACCCGAACAGCGCCACATCCACATTGGCGCGCAATCGTAATAATCATGATAGTATAAATTTTAAATTAAACGTATATCGTATATAAAGCAAGAAAGCTAAGAAGATTTGATTCTTCTTAGCTTTCTAAAGTCGGGGCGACAGGATTCGAACCTGCGACCACCTGTTCCCAAAACAGGAGCGCTACCGGGCTGCGCTACACCCCGCTTATGCTAGAGAGTTATCATCAGAGATTTGAAGTCGGGGCGACAGGATTCGAACCTGCGACCACCTGTTCCCAAAACAGGAGCGCTACCGGGCTGCGCTACACCCCGCTTATGCTAGAGAGTTATCATCAGAGATTTGAAGTCGGGGCGACAGGATTCGAACCTGCGACCACCTGTTCCCAAAACAGGAGCGCTACCGGGCTGCGCTACACCCCGCTTTCTTCTCACAATGAAATTACTTTTTTACAGTAAGCATCATTTCTGAATTGCGGGTGCAAAGGTACAACATTTTTCTTATTCCACCAAATTTTTCAGCAACTTTTTTTGTAAAAATATGCATTTATTCAGTTTTTTCCTAAAAAAAGGGCAACTTCCGAAGAAATTGCCCCTTTATACCTTATTATATATGACGATTGATGAATTTTCAGCAACCGCATTGTTTTGCTATTACGCCTTGATGATACCTTCCTCTACGAAAATCTTCTTCAAGATCTCAACAGCCTTCTCTACCTGCTCTCTTGTATGAGTAGCCATAAGAGCAAAACGCACCAATGTGTCCTGAGGAGCACATGCTGGTGGGATAACAGGATTGATGAACACACCTGCATCATAAGCCAGCTTGGTAACAACGAATGTCTTCTCTGCATCACGAACGTAGAGAGGAATGATAGGACTCTCAGTCTCACCAATCTCGAAACCTTCCTCACGGAAACGCTTCAAAGCATAGTTGGTAACATCCCAAAGATTCTCAAAACGCTCAGGCTCCTTCTGGATGATATGGAGAGCCTCGAGAGCTGCAGCAGTTGCAGCTGGAGTGTTAGATGCACTGAAGATGTAAGTACGGCAGTTGTGACGGAGGAAGTTGATGGTATCCTTATCTGATGCGATGAAACCACCGATAGATGCCAGACTCTTAGAGAAGGTACCCATGATGAGATCTACCTCATCGGTCAGACCGAAATGATCGCAGACACCACGTCCCTGCTTACCAAACACGCCAAGGCCATGAGCCTCATCTACCATGATAGAGCAGTTGTACTTATGCTTCAACTTCACGATTTCTGGCAAGTTAGCCAAATCGCCCTCCATAGAGAACACGCCATCCACAACGATGAGCTTGACTGCATCCTCAGGAAGCTTAGAGAGCACGCGCTCCAAATCTTCCATATCGTTGTGCTTGTAGTGAAGCTGGGTAGCGAATGAAAGACGACGGCCATCTACGATACTGGCATGATCACGGTCGTCACAGATGATATAATCACCGCGGCCTACAACACATGCCAACACGCCCTGGTTTACAGAGAAACCAGTAGAGAAGCACAATGTCTCATCCTTGCCCATAAACTCAGCAAGCTCTTTTTCGAGCTGCACATGCAAATCGAGTGTACCATTGAGGAAGCGGCTACCAGCACAGCCTGAGCCGTACTTGTCAAGAGCAGCCTTAGCTGCATCGATAACACGCTGATCATTTGTCAAACCCTGGTAAGCATTAGAACCGAACATCAGGATCTTGTGACCGTCGATGTCAGTTACCTCTGTCATCTGCTTACTTGTAATCTCACGGAAGTATGGATACACACCGGCTTCCATATACTTCTGAGGTACACGATAATTCTTGTATCTTTCTTGTAATTGTCCCATTATAATAGGTGTACTTTATTTCTATTTTAATTTATTTTCTAGTTTCAGGCTGCAAAGATACAAAAAAAGATTAATAAAACCGCTTTTTTCCTAAGAAAGTTTACTTTTATGCTTTTTTTAGTAGATATTTCTTGCCATTTTAGGGATTTTTATTACTTTTGCAATTTAAAAAACAATTTCTTGACTAAGATATGAAAAAAAAGATAGTTTTCATCATGAACCCGATTTCTGGAACCAGCAGCAAAGCAGCGGTTCCCAGTTTGATAGATTCTACTTTGGACAAGGAGCAGTTCGAGTACGAGATAAAAATGACTGAAAGACCAGGACACGCCTCAGAACTGGCAGCCGAAGCCAGAGACAACCACGCAGACATCGTGGTGGCTGTAGGTGGCGATGGCACTGTGAACGAGGTAGCCCGTTCCCTCGTCCATTCCGACTCAGCATTAGGCATTCTGCCTTGCGGCTCAGGAAACGGCCTGGCGCGCCACCTGCTGTTGCCAATGAACTTGAAGAAGAGCATTGAGATCATCAACGCCTGCGAAATACACGACCTAGACTACGGAGTCATCAACGAATACCCATTCTTCTGCACTTGCGGAATGGGCTTCGACGCCTTTGTCAGTATGAAGTTTGCAGAAAGCGGAAAGCGTGGACCGATCAGCTATGCAGAGAACATCCTGAAAGAAGGCTTAAAATATGAGCCTGAAACATATACTCTGGAGGATGAGACAGGAACAAAACAATATAAAGCGTTTCTCATCTCATGTGCCAACGCTTCCCAATACGGCAACAACGCCTATATTGCCCCACAGGCATCTATGAGCGACGGACTGATGGATGTAGTCATCATGGAACCGTTTGATGTCATCGAAGCTTCACAGGTTAGTTTCGACATGTTCAACAAGACCCTCGACAAAAACTCGAAGATCAAGTCTTTCCGGTGCAAGAAGCTCCACATCACCCGCAGCAAGCCAGGTGTCATCCATTATGATGGCGACCCTGTGATGACCGGCGCCGACATAGATGTGCACATGGAAGAAAAAGGCATCAAGATGATTGTAAATCCGTTTGCAGACAAGAGTGTGCGCAAGCCGAACGTCATCCAATCAGCCTTTGCCGATTTCTTCAACGACATCAATGTTGTACGCGATGACATTCACAAAGACATCCAGCGCCAAAGCAAACGAGTAGGAGCCATCAGCAAGCTCGTACAGAGAAAGCTGAACCTCTAGCCCTTACCAAATATAGAATTCTTCCGTAATTTTCGCATACCACTCTGACCGGTTCCCCTCGGAATCGGTCATTGTTTTTATAGTATTTTCCATTCCATTATACCGATGTTTTGCAAATGACAGAAGATAACGTTTCGGCTGTTTGCGCTCTACAGTCTTAACGCCACACTGCCGGATAAGATAAAAACCTAGCATACAAGCTTCCGACACAACCACCTCAAGAACCTCTGAAGGAACAATCACGGAAAAAACGCCATCATCACTCAGTAGCATTTTTGCACCCCTGAAAAGATCCCTGAAAGGCAAACTATCCGTATGGCGGGCCATCGTACGTTTACTGTCTGGATTTTTTAGACTATTCAAGAAGAAAGGAGGATTGCTTACGATTGCATCAAAAGACTCCTCAGAATGATAGTCCTGCAATCGGCAGCACTCTATTTCGACACGATCGGCAAAAGGACTTGCAGCCACATTCTCAGCAGCCTCCTCACAAGCCTCTCCGTCCATATCAATACCCAGCACCTGCGCCTCAGGGAAGCGCTGCGCCATCATCAGCGAAATGAGTCCGGTACCCGACCCGACATCCAATATGCGTTTACCGCCAGGTGCCCATGCCCCCAGCAGCACACCATCCGTTCCCACTTTCATGGCGCAACGATCCTGATGAATCTCAAATTGTTTGAATTTAAATCCAGTCATAGTTTTACTTTTAAAATAGTAACGCAAAAATCAGCATTTTATTACAGTCTTCTTGCTTATATTAATAATAATATCTAATAAAGAGGTGATTTTCGGAAAAAACGATGGGATTCTCGGCAAAAATTACTAACTTTGCACCCTATAAATATATATTCAAGAGAATATACACCCCAAAAAGTGTTTATCAAAATAGAACAGAAATTCATATACACCCCAAAAAGTGTTTATCAAATAGAATATGAACAGAAATTCGAATACACAAATCCAGATGATAGCCGACTTTGAGGGCGATGCATCCGTATTGATACAAGAAAGGGAGGCAGGAATCTATCCTACCCTCTGCACTCGCGACCTGGTGGTTTTTCCATCCGTGCTTACTCCTATCTTGATAGGCAGGGCGGAAAGCAAGGAGCTGGCAAACATGCTGGAGCAAAATCCAGAAACTGTATTCTGCATCTTTTGCCAGAAGCATGCGGACATAGACTCACCTAATCAGGAAGACTTGTACGAAACCGGAACATTTGCCAAGCTGATGAGAGTCATCAACATGCCAAACGAAGAGCACCAGAAGACCATCATCGTGCAGGGTTTAGGCCGATGCAAGCTGAAGAAGATAGTAGATAAGGATCCATTCTATCTTGCAGATGTAAAAAGTCTGCCAGAGACCTGGCCTACCGAAAAGGAAGCCAAGGATCCTATGTTCAAGGCATTGACCCAAACTTTCTTCGAGGAATCTATCAAATTCATTCAGTACAATGAGAACATTCCAAACGAGGCTGTCTATGCGATCAATGAGATTACCAATCGCTTCGTGAAATGCAACTTCATCTGCACCTCCCTGCCTTTTACGGCAGAAGACAAGATCAAGATGCTGGAACAGGAGAAGCTGTCAGAGCGACTGATAGAGGCACTCAAGGCCTTGCACAAGGAGCAGAAACTGCTCTACCTGCAAAATGAAATCAGGAACAAGACTCAGTTTGATCTCGACGAGCAGCAGAAGGAATATTACCTGAAGCAGCAGATCAAGAACATCAAGGAAGAGCTGGGCGAAGGCGAAAGCAGTCCGGAAAAGAAGGAGCTGCTCGAAAAAGCCAAGACCAAGAAATGGAACGAGGCAACCCAGAAGGTTTTCCAGAAAGAGTTAGCTAAACTCGACAACATCCATCCTCAGAGTCCAGACTACCCTATCCAGCTCAACTATCTGCAGACGCTGGTAGATTTGCCTTGGGGCGAATACACCGAGGATGACCTCAGCCTGTCTCATGCCCAGAAGATTCTCAACCAGGACCACTACGGCATGGAGAAAGTAAAGGAACGCATCCTGGAATATCTTGCCGTAAGATCCCTGAAGGGTGGAATGCAGAGTCCGATTCTCTGCCTCTATGGTCCTCCGGGAGTCGGCAAGACCAGTCTGGGCAAGAGCATTGCCAAGGCCATGAAGCGCAAATACGTAAGAATGTCTCTGGGAGGTCTGCACGACGAAGCCGAGATTCGCGGTCACCGCCGCACTTATATCGGAGCCATGCCTGGCCGCATTGTCAAGAACATCCTCAAGGCAGGCAGCAGCAACCCAGTCTTCATCCTCGATGAGATAGACAAGGTTTCAGCCAACAACCACCAGGGTGATCCAGCGTCAGCCTTGCTTGAAGTACTCGACCCTGAGCAGAACAACACCTTCCACGACAATTACCTGGATGTGGATTACGATCTCTCTAAGGTTCTCTTCATCGCAACCGCCAATGACATCAGCTCAATCCCACGTCCTTTGCTCGACCGAATGGAGCTCATCGAAGTAGGCGGCTACATTACGGAGGAGAAGATAGAGATTGCCAAGCGCCACCTGATTCCGAAGGAATTGGAGAATACAGGTCTCGACAAATTCACCCCGAAGGTAAGCTTCAACAAGGCAGCCATCGAGGGCATCATCGAGCACTACACCCGAGAAAGCGGTGTGCGCCAGCTCAAGAAACAGATCAACAAGGGACTGCGCAAGATGGCCTACAAGCTCGCCTATTCCAAGGAATTGGAGAAGCCATCCATCACCGCAGCAGACCTGAAGGAGATTCTCGGTACCGCCCCATTCACCCGCGACATCTATCAGGGCAACGATTATGCAGGAGTAGTAACAGGACTTGCATGGACCTCTGTGGGCGGAGAGATTCTCTTTATCGAAACCTCTCTGAGCAAGGGACGACAGGGCAAGCTTACCCTGACCGGTAACCTGGGAGATGTGATGAAGGAATCGGCTATCATCGCCTTGGAATACATCAAGGCGCATATCGACCTGCTAGGCGTGGATTACCGCATCTTTGAAAACTGGAACATCCATATCCACGTACCCGAAGGTGCAACGCCAAAAGACGGTCCTTCGGCAGGTATTACCATTGCCACCAGTATTGCTTCGGCCATCACCCAGCGCAAGGTTCGCAAGAACATAGCCATGACCGGCGAGATTACCCTTCGCGGCAAGGTGCTCCCAGTGGGAGGCATCAAGGAGAAGATCCTGGCAGCCAAGCGTGCCGGCATTACCGACATCGTGATCTGCAAGGAAAACAAGAAGAACATCCTCGACATTCCAGAAAAGTATCTCAAGGGCGTAGAGTTCCATTATGTAGAAGATGTAGCAGATGTCTGGGAGTTTGCCCTCACCGACGAGAAGGTAAAGCACCCTATCGACTTCACCATTCCTGAAAAAGACAAAAAAGAAAAGAAATGAAATTTGAACTACAAGTAACAGATAAGGCAAGCGATGCTCGCACCGGCATCATCACCACCGACCACGGACAGATCAAGACTCCGATCTTCATGCCTGTGGGAACTGTGGGCAGCGTAAAGGGTGTACATTTCGAAGAATTGCGCCAGCAGGTAAAGGCCCAGATCATCCTGGGAAACACCTACCATCTCTACCTGCGCCCGGGACTCGAAGTCATCAAGGCGGCAGGCGGACTGCATAAGTTCAACGGCTGGGACCGCCCTATCCTCACCGACAGCGGCGGCTTCCAGGTATTCTCGCTTACCGGAATCCGCAAGCTCAGAGAAGAGGGCTGCGAGTTCCGTTCCCACATCGATGGCAGCAAGCATTTCTTCACTCCAGAGAACGTGATGGATACAGAACGCATCATCGGTGCCGACATCATGATGGCTTTCGATGAGTGTCCTCCCGGACAAAGCGACTTCATGTATGCGAAGAAGAGTCTGGAGATGACCCAGCGCTGGCTCGACCGCTGCATCAAGCGCTTCGACGAGACTGAACCTCTCTATGGTTATCAGCAGAGCCTCTTCCCTATCGTCCAGGGCTGTACTTTCCCAGAGCTGCGCCGCGAAGCAGCCAAGTACATTGCCGACAAGGGAGCCGACGGAAATGCCATCGGCGGTCTTGCTGTAGGCGAGCCTACCGAGGTGATGTATGAGATGATCGAGGTGGTGAATGAGATTCTTCCAAAGGACAAGCCTCGCTACCTGATGGGTGTAGGAACTCCCCAGAACCTGCTCGAGGCCATAGAGCGCGGTGTTGATATGTTCGACTGCGTAATGCCAACCCGCAACGGCCGCAATGCGATGCTCTTTACCTATAATGGTACGATGAACATGCGCAACAAGAAGTGGGAGATGGATTTCAGTCCAGTGGATCCAGACGGCTGCGACATCGACCAGATAACCACCAAGGCCTACCTGCACCATCTCTTCAAGGCCCAGGAGCTCCTTGCCATGCAGATTGCCAGCATCCACAACCTCTCGTTCTATCTCCGTCTCGTTACAGATGCGCGCCATCATATCGAGCAGGGCGACTTCGTAGAGTGGAAACGCTCTATCATCGATCAGCTCGGCCGTCGAATCTAGCTTGAGCGTTGAGCATTGAACTTTATAGGATGCTCCTATACATATTTTACATTAAATGATGAAAGATTATAAATACATCAGAAAACATCGCAGACTGCTCAAGATGGGCAGAGCCTTCGAATCTCGCTTCGGCTGGCTCATTGCCATCCTGCAGCGCATAGCCCGCATTCTAGGCTGGATCGGGCACAAGCTGCGATTCCTCAGGGTGCTCAGGTATCTCAACCCACTGAGATACATCAAGCGGTTAGACTGGTACATTATCAAGAAGTTCGTAGGCTACTACTTCTTCTCGATTGCACTGATCATCTCCATCTCCATCGTGTTCGACTTCAATGAGAACCTGGCGAAGTTCACGGAGTATCATGCACCGGCCAAGGCCATCATCTTCGATTATTATGCCAACTTCATCCCTTACTTCGCCAACCTCTTCAGTGCGTTGTTCGTGTTTGTGGCGGTCATCCTCTTCACGTCGAAGCTGGCAGGCAACTCTGAAATCATCGCCATTCTGGCATCAGGTGTTTCCTTCAAGCGACTCCTTCGTCCTTACCTCATCACCTGCATCATGCTCTCAGCCTTGAGCTATGTACTCTCTGCCTACGTGATTCCTCACGGCACGGTAGTACGCCAGAACTTTGAGACGATGTACAAGAACAAGAAGAAGAATACTTCTGCCGAAAACGTACAGCTGCAGGTAGATAAGGGCGTAATTGCCTATATGCAGCACTACGACAACAACTCGAAGCGAGGTTACGGATTCTGCCTCGACAAGTTCCAGGACAAGAAACTCGTAAGCCACCTTACGGCGATGGAGATTCAGTATGATACGATCTCCGACAGCAAATACCACTGGAAATTGAGCAACTGGAAGGTGCGCCAGCTGAAAGGTATGAAGGAACACATCACCAGCGGAGCGCAGAAGGATACGCTGATTACGATGGAGCCTACCGACCTGGTTTATTCCAAGGGTCAGCAGGAAACCTTCACCAGTCCGGAACTGAAGGAGTATATTTCCAAGCAGATCAACCGCGGTTCGGGCAATGTGGTGCAGTATCAGGTAGAATACCACAAGCGCATCGCCGCCTCGTTTGCCTCCTTCATCCTCACCATCATCGGTGTTTCGCTTTCATCGCGCAAGCGAAAGGGAGGTATGGGCCTATCCTTGGGAATCGGTCTTGCACTGAGCTTCGGCTACATCATGCTGCAAACCGTATCGGCAACCTTTGCCATCCAGGCAAACTTCCCTCCGGCACTTGCCGCTTGGTTGCCGAACATCATCTTCGCCTTCGTTGCCTACTTCTGCTACCGCAAGGCACCAAGGTAATTAAACATTGAAACAAAGAACCTTGACCATTGAATCGGATGAAGCTCAATCCGGCTCAATGGTCAACAAAAGAAAGGAAAAGAATGTATTTCGACGAATTAGATTTGAATGACAACGTGCTCGACGCATTATACGACATGCGCTTCGACACTTGCACCCCTGTACAAGAAAAATGTATCCCTGAGATATTGGAAGGTCACGACGTATTGGGCGTGGCACAGACCGGAACGGGTAAGACAGCAGCCTATCTGCTCCCAGTATTGAGCAAACTTGATGATGGCGGCTATCCGAAAGACGCCATCAACTGCGTCATCATGTCGCCAACCCGCGAGTTGGCCCAGCAGATAGACCAGGCCATGCAGGGCTTCGGCTACTACCTGCAGGATGTGAGCAGCGTGGCTGTTTATGGCGGCAACGACGGCAACCGCTACGATCAGGAACTGAAGAGTCTCCGCATGGGCGCCGATGTCGTAATTGCTACTCCAGGTCGCCTCATCACCCACATTTCCCTGGGTAATGTAGATCTGAGCAAGGTAAGCTTCTTCATTCTCGATGAGGCCGACCGCATGCTCGACATGGGCTTCTCTGAAGACATCAATACCATCGCCTCCAAGTTGCCAAAGACCTGCCAGACCATCATGTTCTCTGCCACCATGCCTGAGAAAATTGAGGAACTTGCCAAGGCCCTGCTCAAGGATCCTGTAGAGATCAAGCTTGCCGTAAGCAAGCCTGCCGAGAAGATCAAGCAGGAGGCTTACGTTTGTTACGAGACCCAGAAGATGACCATCATCAAAGATATCTTCAAGGCTGGCGATATGAAGCGCGTCATCGTGTTCAGCGGCAGCAAGATGAAGGTGAAGCAGCTGGCTGCTGCCCTTCAGCAGATTGGCATCAACTGCGGTGCAATGCACTCCGACCTGGAGCAGGCAGAGCGCGATGATGTGATGTTCAAGTTCAAGAGCGGTCAGTTCGACGTACTGGTTGCTACGGATATCGTGGCTCGTGGAATCGATATTGATGATATCGAGATGGTCATCAATTATGACGTTCCTCACGATACTGAGGATTATGTTCACCGCATCGGCCGTACAGCCCGTGCCAACCGCGATGGTAGAGCCATCACCTTCGTCAACGAGGAAGACCAGTACTGGTTCCAACAGATCGAGAAGTTCCTGGAGAAGGTGGTAGAGAAGATGCCTCTGCCGGAAGATTGCGGCGAAGGCCCTGAATACATCAAGCTCAACAAGCCTTCAAAACGCAACAATGGTCGAAAGGGCAAGGGCGGAAAGCAGGGCGGAAACAACCGCAACGGCAACCGCGGCGGCAACAATAACAGCAACGGCGAGGGCAAGAGCAAGACCAGCGCCAAGAGCCGCAGACAGAAAGACCGCGACCAGACTTCACACAAGCGCAAGCCAAACAAGCCAAACGAGCGTCAGGAAAAGACTCCTCAGAACAATGGAGAGAATGGTGCACAGAAGAATCACGAGAATGATGCACAGAAGAATGGCGAGTTCAAGAACAATGAACAGAGAAACGCTGAGCAGCACAACGGCGAGCAGAAGAACCGCAATAACAACAAGCGCCGCAACAATAAGCAGCGCAACAACAATAAGCAGCGCAACAACGAGAACGGCAACCAGCAGGGCAATCAGCAGTCTAACGGCAACCAGCGCCCAGGCAATGAGAACAACGTTCGTCCTGGAAGCAATGGCCGAGGCAGAGGCGTAGCCCAGAAGAAGCAGGGTGGCGCTCAGCAGAACCAGCAGAAGAAGGGAACTGAGAATTCCGGTCCTCGCAAGTACGCTCCTGTTGTCAATCCACAGAAGAACGATAATCCTGTGAAGAAATTCATCAAGCGTATCTTCGGATTCGGCAAATAATCTCAAGAGAGAGTAATCTCAAGAGAGAATAATCTCAAGAGAGAGAGTAATCTCCCGAAATGACGTATTCCTGCTTCCAGGCAGGCTTATACATTATTATATATATGAGAAGCCCGATAAGAGAGTTGGACTATCCCAACCTTTTGTCGGGCTTCTCTTTTTTAAACGAACCTGAAAACACGGCTAAAATGGACAGAAATAAAAGACTCCCAGTCACTCCGCTGATGTTCTTCAGCCTCATACTATCACTTAGCATCATCACAGCCAGATACAGCTATGATTACTTCTCCACGCGCTATTGGCTCATCGCAGCCATCATTACCATAGCCTTAGCCGGCTGCTGCTATGTACTCAATGAAAACCGTCAGCTTTTCCGGCTCTTCTTCAGAAAAATCAAGCAGTTGGTCCTTCTTCAGAGCCTCTTTCTGTCGCTCTGCCTGTTCTGTCTGGGCGGTTTCATCACCTCCCATCATATCGATAAGACGAAAGCGCCCGCATCTATCGAAACCTACCAGTCACTCTCCCCCATCGACCGCACCATCCTGGCAAGCCGTTCCTTCCGCCAGCAGCTGGAACAGCAGCTGCATACTTATCATATCGACGGACAGGATTTCGCCGTGATTTCTGCGATGGCGATGGGCGATAAGGGTTCACTCGACCGGGAAACCAAGGAGAGCTTTTCCATCTCCGGCACAAGTCATATACTGGCAGTTAGCGGCTTGCACATAGGCATAATCTTCCAGCTCTTCGTGATTCTTCTGGGCGGAAAGCGCCGTTCCAGACCCACCATTGCCTTGTCCCTCGTTGCCGTATGGGCGTATGTCGTCTTTATCGGCTTTCCCCCTAGTGCCGTCAGATCAGCCTCCATGCTCAGCATCTACAGTTTCTGCCTGCTAGCCCTGCGCCCCGACCTTTCGCTCAACACCCTGGCGCTAGCCTATGTCATCATGCTGTTTCTGAATCCCTTCCAACTTTTCGACATCAGTTTCCAGATGTCCTTTCTCGCCGTGGCTTCCATCCTCATATTCTATCCCCCGCTCTTCGGACTGCTCAAATCCCACGACAAGATCATCCGTTGCCTCTGGGGATTATTCAGCGTATCCCTGGCGGCACAGATAGGTACGCTTCCGCTCATCGTCTATTATTTCGGCAGAATATCCTGCTACTCCCTGCTCACCAGCTTCATCGCCATCCCGGCAGCCACCCTCATCCTCTATCTTTGTGCCCTACTCCTGCTGCTTTCTCCCCTTACCTACATTTCCAGCCTTGCCTCCGTCGGCACCTGGCTGATGCAACATGTAGCAGCAGTACTTGCCAGCATTACCCAAGCCACCCATACCGCCTTCCGGCTTACCAGTCTGTTGCCGGGTGCCAGCATAGACCATCTTCATCTGTCACTCCTTCAGTTGATGCTTCTCTATCTGGCAGTCGTATCTGGCTATCTGGTCCTTGCAAAATGGAACCAGATAAGGGAAAAAATCTACAAGATTCGCCATTCTCATGCATTACCTTTCTAATCATTTGCCCATCACAAAAATAATGTGTATCTTTGCAGTATGAATTACGATAGAATCAAACAGCAGGCAGGTCATCTTCCTGCCTTCCAGATAGCCGACGCCATCAACAGCACCCTGAAGGAGTCGGCAAACCTTGTTGTTACCGCTCCGCCGGGAGCAGGAAAATCCACCGTGCTTCCACTCACCCTCCTCGGAGCCACCCCACAGGGAAAGATTCTGATGCTGGAACCGCGCCGCCTTGCCGCCCGTCAGATAGCTGAACGAATGGCAAGCATCTTGGGCGAACCCGTGGGCAAGACCGTGGGTTACCGGGTACGCTTCGAGAACAAGGTGTCCTCAGAAACCCGCATCGAAGTACTCACCGAGGGAATCCTTACCCGAATGCTCATCCACGACGCCACGCTCGAAGGAGTAAGCGCCGTCATCTTCGATGAGTTTCACGAGCGAAGCATCAACTCCGACCTGGCACTTGCCCTCACCCGACAGGCACAGGAAATCATCCGACCAGATTTGAAGATCATCATCATGTCGGCAACCATAGATGCTACTGCCATCTGCGAGGCTCTTCAGGCACCATTGATAGAGAGCGAAGGACGGATGTTCCCTGTAGAGACCGTTTATTCTGAGACCGATATGGCGCGATACGATATATATAAAGAGGTGGCGGCTACCATCCTCAAGGCAGCCGATAAGCACGAGGGAGATATTCTGGCTTTCCTTCCTGGACAGTCGGAGATTCTGAAATGCAAGGAGATATTGAATGCAAGCCTCAGCAGGGCTGCAGCTTCATCATCTGCTGCAGCTTCATTATCTGCTGCTTCATCATCTGCTGCAGAACTTTCCGTTCCTCAGGTTTATCCGCTCTACGGCAATCTTCCACCCGAGAAGCAGCGCCTCGCCATAGCCCCATCCCGTGATGGAGAAAGAAAGATCGTGCTCGCCACACCTATCGCAGAAACCTCACTTACCATCGAAGGCGTGAGGATCGTGGTGGATTCCGGACTTTGCCGAAAACTGGTTTACGACGCCCGAACGGGATTGAGCCACCTGGAAACCGTTACCATCAGCAAGGATATGGCAACCCAGAGAAAAGGACGAGCCGGACGTGTGGCAGAAGGAATCTGCTACCGGTTATGGACTCAGACCTCGGAACATCTGATGGAAGACCAGCGCCGACCGGAAATAGAGGAAGCCGACCTTACATCGATGGTACTCGACATGGCTGCCTTTGGTGAGAACAATCCCCAGTCGCTGCTCTGGCTTACTCCACCATCAAGCAGTAACCTACTCAATGCCAAGGAATTGCTTCTTTCTCTTGAAGCGATAGAACCGGATGGCAGCATCACTCCATTGGGCAGGAAGATGGCGACATTGCCTTGTCATCCGCGCATCGCCAAGATGATGATGAGCTCAGAAACTTCTGCACTCAAAGCTCTAGCCTGCGATGTAGCCGCCCTGCTGGAAGAGAAAGACCCGATGAGCGATTCAGAGGATTCGGATATGGCGCTGCGCCTCTCCATCCTCCGTTCGCAGCGACAGAAAAACAGTCTAGGCAGATGGGCTCGCATTGCCCAGATAGCCCAGGAATACCGAAGGATGCTCAAGGTGAAGGAAGACAATGAGCCGGTGGATGCAGAGGAAGTGGGCAGACTGATTGCCCTAGCCTATCCTGAGCGCATCGCCATGGCCATCGATAATATCGGACATTTCAGAATGTCGAACGGCAAGACAATCTTCATCGATTCAAGCGATGCAATGTCGGCGCAGCAATGGCTCGCCATCGCCTCGCTCAATGTATCTGCCCAGCCGTCGGGCACGAATGCTTCCACCCCGCTTCCATCTTCAGGAAAGGCAGGCAGGGTGTTTCTTTCGGCTCCCGTAAACATCAACGACCTCCCTACCCACGAGTTCGACAACATCTCGTGGGACAGTAAGGCGGGAATAATCAGGATGCAGAGAGAGCGACGCATCGGAACCCTGGTGGTAGATAGCAAACCACTCCAGGATGCCGACAAACAGCAGATTATCCATATTCTCTGCACCGCCATCCGGAAGGAAGGACTCAGTATGCTGGATTGGAACGAAGACGTTCAGCGGTTGCAGCGGAGAGTGGCGAAAGTAAGAGAGTGGCACCCGGAAATGGAGTTGCCCGATTTGTCCACCGCGCACCTGATGGAGACAGCCGCCGAATGGTTGCCCTTCTATCTGGAACAGGGCGGAAAGCTCAAGACGAGCACCGCCGAACTCAGGAAGCTCAATCTCCAGGAAATACTCTGGGCACAGATTCCATACGAGCAGCAGCAGGAAATAGACCGCCTCGCCCCCACCCACATCGTGGTTCCATCGGGCAGTCATATCCGCATCGACTATCGCCAGGGAGCCGAGGCTCCCATCCTCAGTGTCCGCCTGCAGGAATGCTTCGGAATGACTCAGACGCCAGCTGTTGATGATGGCAGGCAGCCTCTGTTGCTGGAGTTGCTCTCTCCGGGTTTCAAGCCCGTTCAGCTTACGCAGGACCTCGCCAGTTTCTGGCAATCCACCTATTTCGAGGTGCGCAAGGAGCTAAAGCGCCGCTACCCCAAGCACTTCTGGCCCGAGAATCCATTGGAAAGTGAGGCAGTAAGAGGGGTGAAAAGGAAGAAATAATAGATAGAAGAATAGTATAACTTTTAAATAATATATAATTATGAATGTAGGAGATAAAATACCAGAGATTCTTGGCATTGACCAGGACGGACGTGAGATCAAGGCAAGCGACTATCGTGGTCGCAAGATAGTACTCTACAGTTATCCAAAGGCTAACACCAGCGGATGCACTGCCGAGGCTTGCTCACTGCAGGCACATAAGGAAGAACTGGCTGCAGCCGGTTACGAGATTATCGGCGTGAGCAAGGACAAACAGGCTCTGCAGAAGAAGTTTGCCGAAGCCAAGGGTTTGCAGTTCCCTCTTATTGCCGATACCGAGACCACCCTTTTGCAGGAACTCGGCTGCTGGGGCGAGAAGGTAACCTGCGGCAGAAAGACCATCGGAATCCTCCGCACCACCTATCTTGTCAACGAAGAAGGCGTCATTGAGAAAATCTTCACTCCAAAGGAGATCAAGACCAAGATTCATGCAGAACAGATTCTGGATTACATCCATCAATAAGCCTACGGCAGAATGGACAATATTGTCATCGAACTTTTTCTGTTGAGCATCGGAGCCAGTTTTGTGCAACGCACCACTGGCTTCGGTTTTGGCATCTTCATCATGACGATGCTCCCCTCCATCATGCCCTCTTACGGTGAGGCAACAACCCTCTCAGGCATCCTGGCGATGACCACCTCCCTGATCATCGTCATTCAGAAATACAAGTACATCACCTGGAGGCGACTGCTGCCCATTCTGTTCACCTTCATCATCATTTCCATCGGATCCATCTTTGTGCTCCGGCGGATGGAATATCATATTCTGAACATATTGCTAGGCATTACGCTGATTATCGTGAGCATCTACTTCACCTTCTTCAGCAAGCGCATCAAGGTGAAGACAACGCTTCCAGTGCAGGTTACGGCAGGAACATTGAGCGGACTGATGGGAGGATTCTTCGGAATGCAGGGACCACCAGCCGTGCTCTACTTCGTCAGTTCAGAGCCCGACAAGGATCGCTATCTGGCGATGACGCAGACCTATTTCCTGGCAGGCAATCTGATGATGACACTGGCAAGAGCCTACAACGGTTTCTTCACCACCACGGTCTCCATAGGTTATGTGTATGGAATAGCAGGAGTCTTCATTGGCAACCTGATAGGCTCCTGGGTGTTCAGGCACCTCAGCGGCTCCCTGCTCAAATACATCATCTATGCCTATATCGGAATCAGCGGATTAACCTTCCTTCTGGGGGCGTAGCGTATGGAGGCTATAGGTAATTGAAATAAGAAAAAAAATTAAAACATAAGATTATGACAAACAAGGAATTGATACTCGCCCAACTGATGATGGCGATGATAAAGTATGATGGTGGCGATGCGCCACGCATCCAACATTTCGTAAAGGTGCACGACTTTGCCCGTATGATAGCGATAGCAGAGGGAATGAACCAGGAAGACCTCTTCGTGCTCGAAGCAGCAGCCATTCTTCACGATGTAGGCATTCACGTTTCACAAGCCAGATACGGCAACTGCGACGGTAAGCACCAGGAAGAACTGGGTCCTGATGAGGCAAGAAAAGTACTGTCAGAAGTAGATGGATTCACAGCCGCGCAGACAGAAAGAATCTGCTGGCTCATTGCCCATCATCATACTTATAAGGATGTAACCAGCCTCGACCATCGCATTCTGCTCGAAGCAGATTTTCTGGTCAATTCCTTCGAAGCCCACCTTGCCCCCGAAGGCATCATCACCTTCCGCGACCATGTATTCCGCTCGGAGTCAGCCATCAGAATGCTGAATGATATGTGGGGGTTGGAATAAGGAGAATACTTTTACCTAAAAAAAATAACTGTTTAAAATCATGCTAAAAACAATGAATGATATTGGAAATAGACAGCCGGATAGCAATGCTGGCAGCAGTAAGCAAAAAGGAGTGAAGAATAAGCAAACTCGGCAGCTGGTACTATGGATTGGCGCTTTGATAGTAGGCGCAGTTTTGGGTATGTTCGGCATCAGCTGGCTGGATGGCCTGATGAATTTCATCGCCACGGTCTATACCCGCTTATTCCAACTTCTGGCAGTACCAACCATAGCCTTGGCAGTTATCACAACCCTGGCATCCTTGGGCAACCAGGCAGATACCGGTAAGATATTCCGCCACGCCATCACCTACACCCTGCTCACGACGATAGCAGCTGCAGCAGTGGGACTGGTGCTCTACAACATCGTTTCTCCAGGCAATTTACCTACAGCCTTGGTACAGAGCGGTATGGCAGATGTTCCCCAAAAGCTGGGAGAAACCAGCTATTATGACCATATTCTTGGGGTAATACCCAACAACATCATCAAGCCGTTTGCCGAAGGAAATGTACTCTCCATCCTGATTTTGGCTGCAGCAGCAGGTATTGCTTTAACCAAAATGCCATCAAGCGACAAGAAAGAAGTCGTGATGAAGGGATTGTTTGGATTACAGGATCTGCTTTTCATGCTGATTCATGGATTAATCTGGGCTCTGCCTCTGGGTATCGTTGCCTTTGCAGCACAACTCTCAGCCCAGTTCTCTGCGGGTATCGTGATGGCTTCTCTAGGAAAGTACGTAGCTGTTATCCTGGGAGGTAATGTCATTCAATTCTTCATCATCCTTCCGCTCTTCCTCTTGGCAAGAGGCTTGAACCCTGTGCGTACACTGGGCAAGATGATGCCGGCAGTATTAATGGCTCTATTTACAAAGAGTTCTGCTGCTACGTTGCCGGTGACGATGCAGACAGCAGAAGATAGACTGGGAGTTTCCAATCAGGTTTCCCGCTTCGTATTGCCTATCTGTACTACCATCAACATGAATGGTTGCGCTGCGTTTATCCTCGTAACCTCCTTATTCCTGATGCAGAATGGAGGAATGCCTTTACCTTGGACTACGATGATTCTCTGGCTCTTCATTTCTGTTATCTCAGCAGTAGGTAATGCAGGAGTACCGATGGGATGTTATTTCCTTACCCTATCTCTGATGTCCGGTATCAATGCTCCTATCGGCATCATGGGCATCATCCTGCCAATCTATACCATTATCGACATGGTAGAGACGGCAGAGAATGTATGGTCAGACTCCTGTGTCTGCGCCATGGTAGATAAGGACTTGAAAGACCAGTAAATATAGAATAAACACCTAGCATATAAAATAGAATATCAACCTGTGGTGATGAGGCTCAAGGGAGGTTGTCTATCCACGGACTATCTCCCCTGAGCCAGGATACCACCCATTTTACTCCGCTTCTATCTTCCAATCTGTAATATTATGCGTTGCCACATCAAAGTTAACCCCAACCTTTACGATTGGCAAGCCGCTTAAAGCGAAGCGCTTAGGATATTCCTTAAGATTGATCTGCTTCATCGCTGCATCAGCATCCTTATTGAGCTTCAACTCAAAAAGATAAAGATGGGTAGCAGTTCTCAATACCATATCCACCCTTCCCGATGGAGTGCGAACTTCTACATCTACATAATTATCAAGAATAGAGAATATCACATACATCATCTGCTGATAATGTCCCTCAGAGTCAACATTGTTGCAATACGGAACCGTGGCCAGATAAGCCTGAAGCATCTGCATGGCTCCATCCATATCGTTGCGACGGATAAGAGCTGACATCTTGGCAATGGTCGTAGTTCCCTTCACCGTATTCATACCTATATAATTAGGTAAGAGACTACGGTATAGCCCTACCCGAATCTCCTTGTTAGGAATATCCAGGGTATAGAGTTCCGTCTCCGGATCGTACCCCTTGATGGTGATGTAACCACTCTGATACAATAAAGGCATAACAGATGACATACCTTCTGTTGGTGCATCAAACTCCGACTGGTCGGCTTCACAACTACCAATCTCCGATGGCATAACCTGGAATTTCTTGAGCATTTCTATCAGATAAGTTGGTGTGCCTGAAGAGAACCAATAATAATCCAAACAACCAGCAGCCATAGCATTCAGCAAACTATAAGGATTGAATATATCAGGGGATTGCGCCGCAAAATGATATCCATCATAAAACTCCCGTAAAGCTTCCAATGCTTGCTCTCTACTCTTGCCCATTTTTTTCGCTAGATCATCAACATCCGCAGACATCTGAGACTCCAATTCTTCCTTGGTAATACCACAGATTCCTGCATAGTCATTACGCATACTTATATTCGTAATGTTATTCAGTTCACTAAAGATACTCAATTGCGAGAACTTCGTAATACCGGTCAGGAAGACAAAACGGAGCATTGGTTCACAATCCTTCAACGGACTATAAAAATTGCGCATCACATTGCGAAGCACCGGCAAGTTAACCTCGCTATGAACAACGTCAAGAAGAGGTGCATCATACTCATCAATCAGTACGACAACCTGCTTACCTGTCTTTTCATAAGCAGTCTGGATAAGCGAAATGAGACGGTCGTTCGCATCAACTGCAGGAGATGTAATACCCCATACCTTTTCCTGCTCGGCAAGTCGCCTTCCCAGATATCTTTCCAGCTGGTCTTTCTCCATGTGCTTACCTCCTGCCATACTGAAATGCAGTACAGGATATTCCGTCCACTCATTTTCCAGCTTTTCGATGGCTAATCCTTTGAAGAGTTCCTTTTTGCCTTGAAAATAGCTTTTGAATGTTGAAACAAGCAATGACTTTCCGAAACGGCGCGGACGACTTAAGCAGAAATGCTTGCCACCGCTATGAGTCATGCGATAGACATATTCCGTCTTATCTACATACAGAAGATTCCGAGTGATTATTTCCTCGAATGTCTGGATTCCTACTGGATATAATTTCAATTCTGCCATTGTTCTGTCTTTTAAGTTTCCGGTGATAACAACCTATCAGCCTATTCAACTGCAAAACTAATCATTTTTTCCATAATCACCAAACATTTCTGCTAGAATCTACTCTTTGGTATTTTCAGGTATAGATTATTAAGCCTGCCCCTTAGATTTTTGCACTTCTATTGAGAACTTGCCGATTAATTGGCGAGGCAACAGCCTACGACAAGAAACAGTCAAAGAAGTCAAGCAAAGAAAAGAGTTCGTGAAGGCAAAAAGAGCTATCTACAAACTTATCACTTCTAATCCAAAAGTGACAATATAAAACAGGAATTTGTGCCAATTGAATTGGCACAAATTCCAACAATCTTATTTTCAACAGGTTGGACTAATCATCAGATTATCATGAGCCGTTGCAAAGTGATAACGAACTTTGTTCTACATTCTGTTTGCGCAAACCAATGGCAAGCAATGGAACATAACCCCAAAAGGCGAACAAGAGCTTAGCTAAAACGACCATTTTAGTCGTTTTTGCGGTCGAAAATGATCGTAATTGTGGTCGTTGCGGTCGTAAAAGCAGTCGTTAGACAACCGATCAATCGCAAAAAGTCTACACATTCCCGGCAAAGGAATATGCAGACTTTTCAATTTATACCCATCCTTTACGATGCAAATACCAAACAAATAACCAGATTAGTATCCCCCCTAATCCTCCTCCAAGGACAATCCTTAATACTCCTACCAGTAAATATAGAATAAACACCTAGCATATAAAAAAGAGCATCAGCCTGTGGTGATGAAGATAAAGAATCATCATAGGCTGATGTCGGTTTACACAAAAGGCAATAACATAAAGAAGTAACCCGCTTCCTTATATAATAATGTATAGCCACATAAAACAACCATATTTTCCAATAATAGAGCTAATTCGCAAAGAAAATGAGAAAATATTCTGTATTATTGCCGTATTTTCAAAGAAAAACACTATCTTTGTAACAGATTAAAGAAATAAGCAATGGCAAATAAAGACCTTAACCGCCTCAAACTTGTTTTGGTGGAGCAAAAGAAGACTGCAAAATGGTTGGCTGGAGAAATTGGCAAAGATCCAGCTACAGTTTCTAAATGGTGTACCAATACGGCGCAACCTAGTTTGGAGACCCTATCCATCATTGCAGAAAAATTAGATGTGGATATACGGGAGCTATTACTGCCGTCAAAAGCAGATAAGGCACCTATCTATATCCGTGTAGAATAATAAAAAGTTAATGATATGAACATAATTGAATTATACGAAAACTTAAAAGGCAGCTATAAAAGTTACCTTGAAAGTTTTGTAGCCATAAAGGATGAACGAATTAAGGAAAAAGTCAGCGATTCCATCAAACACGAAGAGCTTTGGCCTAAAGCCTTGATTCAATTCAATCCAAATTTCGAGAAGGGAATAGGCGTAAAAGATCTTATTGCCAAGGGATTCCCTATCCATCCTGATTTGGAGTATTTTTTCGACAAACCATTCTATAAACATCAGCAAGATGCGATTGAATTAGGGTGCCAAGACAAGGAGTTTATCGTAACTTCTGGTACTGGCTCAGGAAAGTCACGTACCTTTATGGCAACCATTTTCAATTATGTTCTACAAAACGAAGAAGTATGCAAGGACAAAACGATTGCCATTATCGTTTATCCGATGAATGCTCTCATCAACTCACAAGCAGAAGAGCTTAGTCGCTACAAGTCCACTTATGAAGAAAAGACTGGCAACAAATGCCCTTTTACATTCGGCAAATATACAGGGCAAGAAAACGATGAAGCTCGCACTAAGATGCAGCAAACACCACCCAACATCATATTGACAAACTATATGATGTTGGAATTGCTCATGACACGTGCTGGCAAGGAAGAAGATTTGCGAAAGTGCTTCTTAGAGAATTTACATTTCCTAGTCTTCGATGAGCTGCATACTTACCGTGGCATGCAAGGAAGTGATGTCTCTTTCTTGATTAGACGAATCAAAGCACTTGCATCAGGAAAAGTCCTCTGCTTCGGAACATCTGCTACCATGGTAGCTGATGACAGCATAAGTTATGCACAACAGCGAGAAAAAGTAGCAGAAGTGGCATCCTGCATCTTCGGAAGCACATATACAAAAGAGCAAGTAATTGATGAAACACTTGCCATAGGTTTATCCGATGAGGAGCCATCGGATGGAGAATTGCGTGCTTGCATCAATGCACCCATACCAACTTCTTCCGACATAAATGATGCCAAGAAATATCCTACCGCCATTTGGATAGAGCAAACCATAGCACTCGAATACAAAAAGAAGGAAGGAAAATACTTCCGTGGCAAACCTATTGCCATAGAAGATATGGCAAAAAAACTCTCACTGCAAACTGGAGAGGAAGAAGAGAAATGCCAAAAGCATATTATAGACTTACTGAATTGGTGTAATCAGCTGAATCTAAGTAATGGAGCATCTATACTCCCTTACAAGATTCACCAATTTATACCACAGACAGGAAATGTGTATCTTACCATTGGTGACCAATCCAGCCGTCAGATTACAGTAGAAGAAAAACTCTACTGTAAAGAGTTGTCGCATGGTGACGTAAAAATCATGTACTACCCAGTCGTATTCAGCCGTCTTAGTGGTCATGAGTTTTATGTGATAAAGATTATCGGCAGCACGATTATGCCTCGCAACTTTGACGGCTACGCCACTGGTGATGGTGATAGCGATGTCAATGACGGTTATATCATCCTGCCCCATCATGGCGAATCCGCAGATGACTATATGCTGGATATTACTTCCGATGACATACCTTCTGACTGGTACACCACTAACAAGAAAGGTGTACGAAAACTGAAGAAGACATACGAAGCACGTATTCCACAAAAGATTTACGTAACACAATCTGGTGCCTACAGCCCAACAGAGCCACTTGATGGCATGGGATATATGGAAGCTGTATTTGTACCTTCTCCACTGATGTACGACCCAACAGCTCGTGCCATATATAAAGGAAAGCAGTCGGAATACTCAAAACTGTCAAGAATAGGTGGTGAAGGTAGAAGTACTGCTACAACAGTATTGTCATACGAAGACATCATCCTTATGCAAAAGATGGGGATAACACAAAACGACCGTAAAGTATTAACTTTTGTCGATGCTCGCCAAGATGCTGCATTACAAGCAGGTCACTTCAATGACTTCATCCGTATAGGTAAAGTACGTTCTGCTATTTGGAATGCCATCAAGGATGCAACAGAAGCTATCGATAATACTAAAATTGCCAGAATGGTATTAGATAATCTTCACCTTCAAGTAGATGACTACTCCAAGCGAGAAGAACTTCGTGGAGGGCGTGCCAACGATGTCAAGAACATCATGGAACGCTATTTATCTACCATCATTTATGATGACCTTGCAGGCAACTGGACGGTAATTATGCCAAACCTCGAAGATTGTGCGCTTTTAAACATTGGCTACAAGTATCTTCATGATGAAATTACGGGCGATAATGGTGCAGAACGCCTATATGATATTCCCGAGTTAGAGGGATTTGACGATGAACATAAAGAAGAATTCATCACGCAGATATTGGATTATTTGCGACATAAGCTGTGCATCTACAGCAGCGAGAGAACCATACAAGCTGTAAAGGATACAACCAAGGCAGTAAGAGAAAACCTGAAAGCACCTTGGACACTGGATGAGAGCGACAAGATTGCCGAAGCCAACGAATTGTTTATTGAAAATCCTCGCAGACGCAATGCATATAATTTGGAAAGTGGTGGCTACCGAAGTAAATTAGGCATCTTCGTTCGAGACTACATCAGCAAGCAAACTGGTCGTAATATAGACAATGAAGAAGATTACAAACACTATATGACAAGGCTATTCAAAGCCTTGTCAAACTTTGTCATATTCGATAATGGCACCTATCAACTGGATTATGGTTGCATACTTTGGCAAGCTGGCGACAAGCAACACATTCGCCGTGACTTGGTGAGATTCCGTACCATAGAGGGCGGTAATATACTTGATAAAGAACCCAACCATTATTTCCAACAATTCTACCAAAGCATACCTCTCAAAGATGTATGCTTGGAAGCAAAAGACCATACAGGTCAAGTTTCAAAAGAAGATCGAGAACAGCGTGAGCAGGATTTCCGAGAAGGAAAATTCCCTGTCCTGTACTGTTCACCTACCATGGAGCTAGGTATCGACATCAAAGACCTCTCCATCGTTGGTATGCGCAATGTACCTCCTACCCCAGCCAACTACACCCAGCGTGCAGGACGTGCGGGTCGTAGCGGACAGGCAGCTTTGGTTTACACCTACTGTCGTCCACGCAACTCTCATGAGAATTACTATCTCAGCCATCCCGAAAAGATGGTAAAGGGAGAAGTAAAGGCTCCAAGAATGGAATTGGTAAACGAAGAACTATTCCGTACCCACCTCCATTCTACCATTCTGTCATTATGCCCTATCAAGGAACTGTCTGACGGAATCAAAGACTTAGTGGATTATACAGACATCAACAACATCACATTGAAAGATGAGGTTCGTGCTTCCCTGCAACTCACTCCAGAGCGCAAGGAGCAAATCAAGCGTGTCTTCACACAAATCATGGAAGATACCTTTTTAAAGAACCGTATGGAATCAGAACGCCCTATTTGGTTTACAGAGCATTGGATGGACAATCTCCTTACCAATTATGAGCATGACTTCGACAAAGCCCTCCAACGTTGGCGTTCTCTCTATAAACAAGCACAAACTCAGATTGAGGAAGCAAGCCTTGTCATCAATAACCGCATCTACGGTGAGAACTCCAAGGAGAAGCGTGAAGCCCACATGAAACAACTCCGTGGAGAGAGTCTTCGTGACATGTTGTTGGGGGTAAACCAAGGAAAGAACAAGGAAGAGAACGAGTTCTACCCTTACCGCTATCTGGCAAGTGAGGGATTCTTGCCTGGCTATAACTTTACTAAGTTGCCACAACGTGCATTGTTACAGTACAAGTCAGATAAGGTGGAATATCTCAGCCGTCCAAAGCGTCTTGCCTTAAGCGAGTTTGGTCCTCAGAACATCATATATAATAATGGTGGAAAGTTCCGCATCAGCCGTATGCAGATTTTGTCGGAAATCATACCGCACAAATTCTTCTACAACCCAAAGACAGGTGTAGTCTATAAGGACGAAGAGAACACTACCCATCATACCGACATCATTACAGGCGAATCACTTGATGGTGTGGCGAAGCTCATTCCTGGCATGTGCATAGAGACACAAGATATGGTGGCAGCAGAAACAGAAAAGATAACGTGTCAAGAAGAGGAACGTTCACGCAAATATTATCAGACCAAGACCTATTTTGCAAGTGATGATCCACGTTCCATCAGCGAATGTGAGCTAAAATCGCCACATGGTGAACACTTGGCAAACATCCGTTACATTCCATCATGCCGTTTGACTTATATCTTGGAATCAAGAAATGACAGCAATGGAAATGGCTTTGCCTTCGACACAAAGACAGGTGACTGGATAAGCAACGAACGTTTGGCTCGCATCCAAGCAGAGGCAGACAAGAATCCAGAGGAGGCTGACAGAACTAAGTTTGTGAAGTTGTTCGCTGAGACTACAGCCAATGCCATCTACATCCAGCCATTGCAAGCTTTGTTGCTAAGGGATAAGAATGCTGTGCGCACATTCCTTTATGCCTTCAAGCAAGCCATTGAGGATGTCTTCCAGATAGAAGGTAGCGAGATGGGTGCTGAGGTCATGGGTGAAAGAGCGACACCTAACATTCTTATCTATGAGAATGCGGAAGGCTCTCTCGGTGTGCTGAGTCGTTTGGTCAATGAACCTACGGCTTATATGGATGTGGTCAATAGAGCATACGATATTTGCTTCAACAAGCCAGAGCTGACACCCGACGAACTCAACGAACTTACCCCAGCAGATTATTCCAACCTGCTCAACTACTATAATCAGCCATATCATCAGCAGATTGATATTCGCAAGATTTACAGTACATTAAAGTTGATGCAAGAAGCCAAGGTAGAGCTGCACGGAGCAGGGCAAACGCTCAGCTATGATGAGCAATACGCAGCATTGGAAGCTGCAAGAGACCATAACAGTTCTACTGAATATGAGTTTCTCAAATATCTGCATGAGCATCATCTTCGCTTGCCAGACAAGGCTCAACCGATGTTCCCAGAGGAATACTATGTGCAGCCAGACTTTATGTATGGCGACCGTATCGTCATATTCTGTGATGGAACGCCACACGACCGCCCTGAGGTTCAGCAAGATGACCAAGAAAAGAGAGAAGTACTTGAAGACGCTGGCTTCGTAGTCTTGGCATGGCATTATGCCACACCATTGGAAGACTTCATCAGCCAATACTCTGATATATTCACCCCAGTAAAATAAATGATATGGATTACAAGACTGGTACATTGATAGAATTTAGGAATCGTCCTTGGGTTGTTCAGCAATCCGGGGAAGATGATCTTATGATAATAAAACCTTTGGGAGGTACAGACGCAGAAACGATAGGTCTCTACCTGCCACTTTATGGGGATGAATTGCAAATTCATTCCTACAACTTCCATCGCCCTACAGCAGAAGACATCGGTAAAAATAGTTATAAGGCATCAGCCAAGGTGCTTTACAATGCCTGCCGCTTGTCCTTCCGTGACATAGCTGGTCCATTCCAGTGTTTAGGAAAGTTGTCTTTTGAGCCACGTCCATATCAGATGGTTCCACTGATTCTTGCTCTCAAGCAAGAACGCATTCGTCTTCTCATTTCCGATGATGTGGGTATCGGTAAGACATTGGAGTCATTATTGATTGCCAAAGAGTTGCTCGATCGTCATGAGATTTCACGATTTGCTGTGATTTGTCTGCCTCACCTATGCGAGCAGTGGCAAAATGAAATCAAGGATAAGTTTGGATTGGATGCAGAAATCATCCGTTCCTCCACCATCAGTCGCTTGGAAAAGAAGTTGCGTCCTGATCAGAATGTATTCCGTGACATACCTTATCAGGTCATTTCCATTGATTATGTCAAGCAAGGTAACAAGCGAAACATATTCCTGGACCATTGCCCAGACTTCGTGATTGTGGATGAAGCGCATACCTGTGCCAAACCTACTGGTGCCAACAAGTACCAACAGCAGCGTTACCGCTTGTTGAAGGATTTGGCTGATAAGCAAAACCAGCAATTGGTTCTCTTGACTGCCACCCCTCATAGTGGTCAAAGTGAAGAGTTCCAGTCGCTTATAGGCTTATTGAACCCGAAGTTCGAGAATTACCAGCTTCAAACTGCTGCCGAACGTGAGGAACTATCTCATTATTTCGTACAGCGTCGCCGTGCTGACATCAAACAGTATCTGGGCGATGAAGTTGTTTTTCCAGAACGTGTCCGCATAGATAAAGATGAGTATTCTTATACCCAGGAATATCGCAACCTATTGGGTCAACTCATTGAGTATGTAAAGAACGGTATCCAGAAAGTTTCGGGAGCTGACAAGCGTAAGCAACGATATATTTATTGGGACTTGCTGGCTTTGATGCGTGGCGTGATGTCAAGTCCTGACGCAGGTATCAGCATGCTGCAAAACAAGATAGACAAGAGAGAAGATTCATCCTCTTCCAACACAGATGATGAATCCGAACAAGTATATGTATTCAACGACCCATTGAAGGACTTGTTGAATGCAGACGATGTCGTGCCAGAAGCTTTGGAAACAACCAGCAATACTGACAAGAAGGAGTTCACCCAATTTATCAAGCAGTTAGAACACATCAAAGAAACCGACTCTGATGAGAAAGTGAAACAAGCACTCGACATTGTGAAGTTTTCTCTTGATAGCGGGATGAACCCTATCGTATTCTGCCAATATATACAGACAGCAGAATATGTGGGCAAATATATTACAGAGAAATTGGCAACCAACAAGAAATTCAAAAAAGTGGTAGTTGGCATTGTCACCAGCCGCCTTGCCGACGAGGAACGCAAGATGAAGATTGATACCTTGTCACAGGAAGACCGCCATGTATTGGTTTGCACCGATTGTCTTTCTGAAGGTGTCAACTTGCAGCAAGGTTTTGAGGCAGTCATTCATTACGACTTGCCGTGGAATCCAAACCGCATGGAGCAGAGAAATGGACGTATCGACCGATTCGGACAAACGGCAAAAGACGTTTTGGTATCTACACTTCACTCCAAGAACAACCCTGTGGATGACATTGTACTCAATGTACTCTACAAGAAGCAGGAAGAAATACGCAAGAAACTGGGTGTCTATCTGCCAATCGCAGACAACGACGCTTCTTTGATGGAATCCATCATGCAAAAGATTTTCGATGCCAAGGTTCCTACAAGAACTGATTACATGGAGCTATCATTGTTCGATAGCGACCCAGAGTGGAAACGTCAGCAGGATGAAGAGATAGAGATACAGTTGAAGAAGATGGAAGAGAACGAGAAGATTTCTCATACCTACTTCGCCCACAACAATAAGCAGATGGATCCAACTCGCTTGACCGCCTCTCTGGAAGAAGCCAAGTCGGTAATTGGTGGAGTAAAAGACACTCGTGACTTTGTCATCGAGCAACTTTTGCATGTAGGTGTCAGCGTACAAACCGATGACCAGCCTCTTTGCTATAGCTTCAACCTCTTGGAATTGCCAGCCAACCTGCGCCATTATTTCAAGGACAAGGCTACTGCCAAGGGAGTTGTTCGTATTTCCTTCGCCTCTCCTACCCCGAAGCACTATATGTACATCGGTCGTAACCATACCTTCGTGGAAGATTTGAGCCGTGCCGTGGTCAACGATTCTGTCAATGGAGGAGAGTTAGGAGCCTGCCGTGCATTGGTGATGGAAACCTCAGAGATAGACAAACGAACCACGATTCTCTTGATGCGTGTACGCAGCGTTATCTGTGACAAGAAGGTGGAAAACCGAGAATTGGTTGGTGAGGAAATGATATTCGTAGGCTATCGTGGAAAAATTGACAATCACGATTTCCTTACCCAAGAGGAGGCTAAGCAACTGTTCCTCTATGCCCAGGCATCAGGCAGTATGGACTTACCTACCCAGAAGACATTGCTCACCAACTCCATTCGTTGGATTACTGATGAGGATACACTCCGTCAGCATACGGATGCCATTGCCCTCGAAAGAGCTTCTCACTTGGTGGATGCTTTCTCTAAGTATCGCACCTACCTAAAGGCTTCAGAGTATCAGGTGGTAGAACCTGTATTGCCTATGGATGTGATTGCAGCTTATTTGTTCGTACCGAAATTATAGATTTAAACAAATGGATTATACAAGTATTCATATATATGGTCATCTCTTATCGGATGACATCTTGCACAATATAGAGCGTGACAACACGTATGAAGGCAACAGAGAACAGGACTTTGCCATGGACATCCCTGTCTCTGCTGCCATCGACTACGTGTGGAGTAGTCTTCGCAACGACTGGAGTTTCTATAAGGAACGTGCTGGCAACGAGCGTTTGGTCAATAAGGATCCATACGGCACTCGCCGTGCCCGTGACCTCATGGAACGTCTCTTGCAAAGTCTTGGTTATACGCTCGACCGCCAAGCTACCAACATCGAGGTGGCTGGCACAGGCTATGACATTACCTATACTTGCCAACAGTTATGCAAAATGCCTTTTATTGTCATTGGTGAAAACATCAGCGCAGATGGCAGCATAGATACATTGGACAAATGTTCACTCGACTATCGTGCCAAAGGTGGCATGAGAAAGAAGTCGGCTCACGCCACCATGCTCGAATATCTCAATGCCACAGAGAATGTCTATGGCATCATCAGCAATGGACAGATTCTCCGTTTGATTCGCAACTCCGGTCAGTTGGTCAAGCTCACCTATATTGAGTTTGACTTACGCAGAATGTTGGAGGAAGACAAATATACCGAGTTCTGCCTGATGTTCCGTCTGCTCCATGCCTCTCGTTTCCAAGCCAAAGGAGACGAGCCTTGCGTCATGGAACGATGGTTCAATATGAGCATTGAATCCGGAAACCGCATCCGTAATGGTCTGTCTCTTGCCGTACAAAAGACCATGGAGACTATTGGCAATGCTGTGCTTACCTCAGAGGGTAAGGGCAACGAGGCTTTGCGCAATGCCTTCACGGAAGGCACGATGGATACTGCCAAGCTGAACAAGGAGTTGATTCACTTTATCTATCGCTTACTCTTCCTCTTCATCATCGAGGAGAGAGGTTTGGTATATCAGATACCCGACTCTCCATATGCTCCCGACTATAAGCAACTCTGTGCGTGGCAAGACATCTATAAGAAGTTCTATGCAGCAAGCCGCTTGCGCCACCTCTCCGAACTGGCTTATTTGAAGCAACGCCAGTACTTTGATTTATGGCAGGGGTTGATGGATACTTTCCATCTCTTTGAGCCAGACACCTTTGGGGAGCGTCTGGGCATCAAGCCGTTGGGTGGTGTACTCTTTGGCAAAGAAACTCTTCATTGGCTGAAGCAATGCCAGGTGAGCAACCATGATGTGCTCACAGCCTTCAGTGCCCTCAATGAGTTTACCGATGAACGCCAGCAGCGTGTAAAAATCAACTATTCTTCTCTCGACGTAGAGGAGTTTGGTTCAGTATATGAGGGTATTCTCGAAATGCGCCCATTCGTTCAACCAGGAGTGAGTGCTGCCGACTGGCAGTTTGGTTTCGTGGGTGGATTGGACCGTCAAAGCACCTCTTCTTATTATACTCGCCCAGACTTGGTTCAAAACTTAATCAAGACCACGCTCGAACCTGTTATCAAGGAAAAGATTTCCCATCTATCCTCTACCGATGAGAAGGTGAAGGCTTTGCTCAACATGAAAGTATGCGATGCGGCAAGTGGTTCTGGACATATTGTATTGGCTATGGCACGCACCATCGCCTGGTACATCTGTACCCTTCGCACAGGTGAGGACAACCCTGCTTCTTTGGATTATCGCCAGGCACTGCGTGAGGTGATTTCTCGCTGTGTATATGCCGTGGACTATAATCCTGATGCCGTGGAACTTTGTAAGGTGGTATTGTGGATTGAAGGCTATTGCGCAGGCAAGCCTCTGTCTTTCCTTGACCACCATATCCGTTGTGGCAACTCTGTCTTGGGAGTATCTGACCTACAGATGCTTATCGATGGTGTGCCAGATAAGGCTTTGACTGCAGAAGACAAGGACACCTTGAAAGCATTGAAGAAAATGAACCAAGAAGCGATCAAAGCTGTGAATGGAAACAGTGGCAACGAACAACTCCTTGGTCTGGAAAACTCTTTTGGTGTAGAGAATATGACTGCCGCCCAAATAGGATTGGCAGACAAGATTCGTTTTATCAACCATCTTCCTGAAGATACTTTGGAAGAGGAAATTATCAAGCAAGAGCGTTGGAAAGAATTAATGGATTCTGCACGAGTTGATTGCCTTCGCCGTGCTTGCGACATCTATACATACGCTTTCTACAAGACAGTTAAGCATGGTGAGATTCTTAAAGAAGATGGCGGTGTAAATGGCAACTTGCTATTAGAAGCAGAAGTGCCATATACCAAGACAGTTATGCGTGCGCTCCAAGAAATAGATGCGATGGAATGCCTTGAAAAAGGCAAGCTATTGCCTACATACTACCGTGAACTTTCTAAAGACTTCAAGTCTGAGGTAAAACGCAAGGCACTGGAACAACGTTATTTCCATTGGTGCGTGGAGTTCCCTGAAGTATTCGCTGCAAATAAAGGATTTGATGTGATGTGCGGTAACCCACCTTGGGATAAACTACAAATGGAGGAAGAAAAATGGTTTGCCGGCAAGAACAATGATATTGTCAAAGCCGCCAACCAAGCTGACCGCAAAAAGAAGATTTCACAACTCGAAGCGGAAGACCCTATTCTGTATCAAGAGTTTCAAAAGGCTTGCAATGCCATTGTAAGCCAGAGTAACTTTGTGAAAAACTCAGGGCGCTTTCCACTCACAGCCGTTGGAAAACTCGAACTTTCGTCACTATTTGCAGAACTATGCCTCTCTTTCACAAAAGAGGCATGGGGACTCGTTTTGCCTACTGGCATTGCAGTAAATGATAGCAACAAATACTTCTTCTCGAAACTCATTGACGAAAATAGACTCATGTCTATTTATAGTTTTGAAAACGAAGAAAAACTATTTGATATACATCATAGTTTCAAATTCTGCCTACTAACTTGTTGTGACATGAAGGAGATGCCACATGAAGTAAAAGGTGGGTTCTATTTAAGAAGGGTTGATCATTTACTTGACCCTCGACGTATCTATACGCTGAGAACAGATGATTTCTCAAGACTTAATCCAAACACAAAATTATGCCCAGTATTTAGAACATCAATAGATGCGCAAATTACGGCAAAAATATATCGTAATGCTCCTATTTTAATTAACAAAAATACAGGAGAAAATACGTGGGGAATTCGTTTTATGATGATGTTTAATATGGCAACGGCAAGTTCTCTTTTTAGAACAAGAAAACAATTAGATGATATGGGAGGACTTTTGGATGACAATATATATAAAGCTGAAAAAGAAGAATATGTTCCTCTTTATGAGGGGAAAATGTTTTGGCTATACAATCATCATTACGCAGAATTTCCTAATGAATACGTGGTTAATCAAAGACCCAACGCTATTGATAACACAACAGAAGAAAAACTTAAAAATAAGAATTCTTCGATAGAACCGTGGTATTGGGTTAGTAAAGAAGCTGTTAACAAACGCCTAATAGATAAAGATAGAAAAGGAAACGTAATTTGGAAATGGCAACATAGCTATTATATTGCGTTTCGTGATGTGACAAATTCAAGTACATCACGCACTTGCGTAGCAACCGTTATGCCCAGCGGCATGGCCGCTGGGGATAACGCTCCGCTCGTATTCACTTCGCGGAGCGTTATCCCCAGCATGTGCTTTGCAGCAATGCTGTCTTCTATAGTATATGATTACGTTGCTCGCCAAAAAGTTGGTGGGTCACATATGAATTTATTCATAGTAGAGCAACAGCCAACTCTCACCCCCGACCAAATCCCATCTGCCATGCAATGGCAGATCGTGAAGCGAGTAGCAGAGCTATGCTATTTCAATCACGACATGGACGGTTGGGCTTCAGAGCTATGGGAAGAAATGAGCGAGGAACAGCGTTCCGAGCTTCCGCAGCTTGGCAACCAGCAGCCTTGGATTTATAATCCAGAGCGCAGAGCCATCCTCCAAGCCGAGCTTGATGCCATCTTCGCCCACCTCTATGGTCTCAACACCGAAGATCTCCGTTACATCTTAGACCCAGAAGATGTCTGTGGCAAAGGTTGCATCAACGAGACCTTCCGAGTGCTGAAAGACAACGAGTTGCGCCAATACGGCGAATACCGCACCAAGCGCCTCGTTCTCGAAGCATGGAAGAAATTTGGATATAACAATTAAATTTGACAACATGAATAGTCCCATCAAATATCAAAAAAGTATAGACAAACTTCTTGATGAAGTTTACTTGCACTATATTCAATCTACGGAATTTAATGGTATCCCATTAAGTTCCGTAACATCATGTTCAAAAAATGAAACAAAAGATGTTTTGCAAAAGCTAATTGAGAAGGGAGACATTTGTGTACTTTCTTCAAAATTTGACAGCAATCCATATATCATTAGATTTGGTTTTCCTTCTATAGAAGAACAAATTGAATACATTCAGAACTATTCATTCAATGAAGAATTAGTTTTGTATCCATCTCCATCTTACTTGGGAAAGAACAGAAATGTATCAGAGTTAGCATCATATCCATTTAAAAAGATGATGGCAATAGGCTATCCACAGCTTAAAGCCTGCTTTTTTGAATACAATGTATTACAGCATTATGCATTTGACCCAAGAAAAAATCTGAAGTTCAATGATTATCAAGGAGAAATTCATTCTGAAGCAGATATCAATAGTACACAATACATAAATTTAAAGACATTTGGCATTGGCAGAAACAAAGAGGACTTTGTTATTGTTGCATTTCCACGAGACCTACAAAATATGTCTTCAATGAACCAAAGCATATGGCATGGGCATATGATAAAAGATACTGCAAATTGTAAAATATTAAAAGATTATTACGATAATCTTTTTAATGTATCATGGAATTTTCCTGATACAATTTACAGAGCCATATTAAAGGAAATTGTAAACATAAATAACTTAACAACAGATGCGTTCAGCAAGTCTTTATTTAGAAAGACGTATAGCAAGGAAAATTTAGAGAAATTCGACATACTTTCTTTTCCTAGCCTTGAAAGCTATAATCAGTTTTTGCTATTGTTAGAAAAAATCGTGATATCTAACATTGATGTACATTTTTTTAAAATGTTTATGTCCATAAAACGAGACAATGGCAGCACAAGAGGCTCGTTAGATTGTTTAAACGAATGGATTAACCATATAAACAGTAGTATTTGCGATGACATATTAAGTCCATTAAAGCACTTGCGCAAAGAGAGGCAAGCACCTGCTCATAAAATACAATTAGATGAATATGCAAATGAATATCTATCTAAACAGCATTCATTATGCAAGTCCATTTATCGAAGTTTACATTTGCTAAGATGTCTTTTACAAACACATCCCAAGCTAAAAAATACAAAAATTAGATATTCAAAGACTGATTATATTGAACTATAATTATGACGCAAAGAGTATTACAGAGCTCTTGAGCCACATCATATTTATCAATAACAAGATATAAGAAAACAACATGAATAGTAGGCAGATTGAACAAATAGCAGTTGGGGCAGTAAAGGACATTTTCTTGAAAAATGGCCTCTTTAACCCATGTATTTCTGAAAATGACAGAGAACCCATTTGGGATGGATTCATTTACTTGCAAAGCAAGAATCAATCTACGATTCGTATTGCCGTACAAGTAAAGGGGAAGACTATAAAAAACATCCCCAGCACCCCATCATATCCAATAAGACTAACAGACTTACATGCCTACAAAAGAGATGGCGGAATACTTTACTTTGTTGTTTATATAACAAAGACAGGAAACTTTGTGTATATAGCAAAGCTAGCACCAATAGACTTAAGACGCTATATTCAAAAAGCAAATAATCAGAATAAAATATCAGTAAGGCTTTCGCCATTCAACCCAGATATAGCATCTTTAGAAAATGACTTACGAGATTTCCATCGTGACTGTAAAAAGCAAATTTCTTTTACAGACAAGAAAATATTGTCTCTAGAAGAAGCTAGCAAACATGGGTATAAAATAACAGCAACTATTTCTGGCTGTAAAACTAAAGAGGAAGCATTATTTAAACTCACTAACCAACCAGTATATCTTTATGCGGAAACCGGTGATAATGGATTTTCCACAGAATATCCTATCGGAGAGCAACAATATTCAGTGTATCGTGGAACTCATGTAAATGAAGACATCAAAGTTGCGGGAAAAGTTTATTATACAGAATATGATATTTATAGAAATAAAGATACAGAAATTGTAAACATTGGCAACTTCTTAACTATCGGAATCAACAATCGAAAAGTAAATTTCATAAAATTTGATTCAAAAAATTACAACATAAGTACACGACTCCATGAATTAGTTTTTTTGCTTGAATGCATAAAGACTAAAGTTATATGCTATGGGGGAAACAAAGTACAAGTAAAAAGTATTCCTTCTTCAGACTATAAAGAAATAGAAGAAGAATATAAGAAATGGCATAGAGCAAAAATGCTGTATAAGTTGATGGGCGTTACAGAAGATGTAAACATCGGAGACCTAAGCGATGAAGATGCAGTATGCTTGGATTTACTGGGACAAGCTATCATTGATAAAAAGCCAATATCCCAAGATCACGAATTGAATCCAATTACCACAGCAACAATAGGGAAATACCATTTTCTGTTGTTCGCTACCAAACTGTCAAATGGGAAATATAAGGTAGAAGAGTTTTTTAAGCATGCAGAAACATTAGTCTTTGCATACGAAAATTCCAATGGGGATAAACTTATCAGTTCTCCATTCACTCCTATATTTAGTAACAAGGATTTTACAAATGTCAACAATATTGATTCTTCAAAGATTATTTCAAGTTATGAGTTTGCCTCACAATATAATCCAGACATTTACAATAGAGCTACGAATGATTTATTAATGGCATTAAACACGTATGATGGTTTAGCAACAAAGAACCCAATGCTTTTGGGTGCAGTCAAGTCCCTCTCAAAATGGATCTTAGATAAAGCTACGAAGCATAAGATTTGCCATATAATTAACTTTCATCAAATCATAAAAAGAGAAAGAAATTTCACATCGGAAGAAAAAGACTTGTTGGTTGAACTTTTAGAAAGTCCAGATATAACCAATGAAGAAAAGACTGCAATTCATTTATTACTTGAGAATAAAACTATGGCAGAAATATATTTTAAGAAGCTATCTAAAGAACAACAAAAATTGTTCACATCACTTCCAATTTCATTCTTTATGAATGAACTATGCTAACATTCTCTAATTATTAAAGTATCTATAGAATAAAGTAGTATCTTTGTATAAAAATTCAAAAAAATAACGAACAATGGAAAATTATAACGAGATATTTCACAAGCTCTGGGAGCACTCTGAAAATGAGGTGGTCGAGTTCAAAAGAGCGGAGAACAACTTTGATATTGACGAGTTGGGAAAGTACTTCTCTGCTCTCAGCAATGAAGCCAACTTGCGAGAACGTGAGTTTGGCTGGATTGTATTTGGTGTTTGGGACAAGAAGCACCAGATTATTGGCACATCCTTCAAGGATGGCGAAGTTGCTCTCAATCGTCTGAAGCAAGACATGTCCCAGCATACAACAGACAATCTTATCTTCCGAGATATTGTACCAATTGAAGTCGAAGGAAAACGTATCCTTCTATTCCAAGTACCTGCATCACCACGCAACATCGTGATGCATTGGAAAGGTGTGGCATACGGTCGTGATGGTGAAAGTTTGAAGCCTCTGAATCAAGCCAAGCAAGATGCCATTCGCCGTCAGTCACCTCTTCCAGATTGGACTGCTCAACTCGTACCCAATGCTACCATCAATGATTTGGACGAACTGGCATTAGCTACAGCAAGAGTCATGTTCAAAAAAGTACATTCATCCAACATTCCAGGAGATGAAGTGGACGCTTGGAGCAAAGAAGAATTCCTCTCAAACAGCATGATGATGAGGGATGGACAACTGACACGTGCAGCCATCTTGCTATTGGGCAAGCCACTATCTATCCAAAAGATATATCCCGCAGTAGCTCAAATCACATGGACTTGGCAAGACGAGGAGGGCATCGTACAAGATTACGAGCACTTCACCATACCATTTATCTTGACAGTAGATAAGGTCTTGAGCAAAATCCGCAACAAGACGATGCGTGAGCTGCCTGGTGGAACTTTATTTCCTGATACGATGAAGCAATATGATGAATACACCATTCGTGAGGCGATGCATAATGCCATTGCACATCAAGACTATACCTTACAACAACGTATTGTCTTCGTGGAAGGTCCAAGTACATTATACTACGGAAATGGTGGTAGTTTCATTCCTGGCACCATCGAGAATGCGTTGGAGCACAAAGGTCCACAACTCCATTATCGCAATGAGTGCCTTTGCCGTGGAATGGTCAATTTCAATATGATTGATACTGTGGGACGTGGCATCAAGAAGATTTACACAGAGCAGCGTAACCGCTTCTTCCCTATGCCTGATTATGAGATAGATAACGAACATCGTACGGTCGGAGTCACCATCTATGGCAAAATGATAGATGAGAAATATACCAACCTATTGAAGACCAACAACTCTTTGTCGTTGAAAGAGTGCCTATGGTTGGATGCCGTACAAAAACATCATCCAATCACCCAAGCTGCCGCAAAGCAACTTCACGACAAGGGCTTGATTGAGGGACGTGCTCCTCACTATACAATTTCTCTGTCTGTAGCAAAAATGACAAATCAGATAGGGCATTATACTAAGGAGAAAGGCCTTCAAGAAAATAGCATTCAAAAGTTATTACTCCAACTAGCTCATAACGCTGGAGATATGGGCTTTTGGCGTAAAGATGTATATGAAGGACTAGAACATGTGTTCCCCTCTAGTAACACCCACGATGAGAAATTGAGAAAAATAGGTCGTATTCTCGTACGTATGGCTCAGGATGACCTTATTCAAAAGTCTCCTAATGGTAGGAAATGGATAATTACCCCAAAAGGAGAACAAGAACTTAATCTTTAAACGGTTGTAATTGCGGTCGTAGCGGTCGTAATTGCGGTCGTAGCGGTCGTAATTGCGGTCGTAGCGGTCGTAATTGCGGTCGTAGCGGTCGTAATTGCGGTCGTAGCGGTCGTAATTGCGGTCAAAAAGGTTAGTACCTACTAGCAAAACAGTCAGCACATTCCTGACAAAGGAATATGCAGACTTTAATTTATACCCATCCTTTACGATGCAAATACCAAATAAATAATAGCATAAGAATCTCCATCCCTAATCCTCCACCAAGAACAATCCATAATACTCCAGAATGTATCATCGTGATATTAACGATTACCACAATTATCAAGAGTAGGATGGAATAATTCATCACCAACATGCACGCCATGGCTATGTTTGCAGGATATGAGACTCTTCCTGAAGCATCATCTACATCATCGAGTACAATAACGAGAAACAGTTCGCCAACTCGGAAAAACAGTTCGCCAACGACTCAAAAGAGTTCGCCAACTCAGAAAAACAGTTCGCGAACGACACAAAAGAGTTCGCCAACTCGGAAAAACAGTTCACCAACGACACAAAAGAGTTCGCCAACGAAAAGAAAGAAACAGCCAAAGAAGTCAAGCAAAGAAAAGAGTTCGTGAAGGCAAAAAGAGCTATCTACAAACTTATCACTTCTAATCCAAAAGTGACAACTGCGCAAATGGCAGATAAGCTAAACATATCAACACGCCAGGTACAAAAATACCTCAAACGATTGACGGAGCAAAATCTGATAGTGAAAGAAGGAAGCAGAATCAATGGTTCGTGGAAAATTCTCGATGAAGAATATACGGATTTCTTTGGACGCATATAAGATAGGAGATTGAGTATATGGAATTAGAAAAGTTATTAAGAAGTCTGCACATTCCCGGCAAAGGAATATGCAGACTTTTCTATTTACACCCATCCTTTACGATGCAAATACCAAACAAATAACAAGATTAGTATCTCCACAACTAATCCTCCTCCAAGGACAATCCATAATACTCCTACCAGTAAATATAGAATAAACACCTAGCATATAAAATAGAGCATCAGCCTGTGGTAATCATCAGATGCTATCCGCCAGGCGTCCCGGCGGGGTTCAAATCGGGACACCCTAATAAACAATAGAATATCTATGGAAAACTCTTATTTGCATTACAAAATCACTTCTCCTTTCACAACAACTGCAATGTATTGACATTCACGCACTTAAGTGTGAAGGCATTTTTATTGATGCCGCTTCACATCACTTGCAATAAGAGCAAACGATGGAACTAAAAACAGTAAACGACGGAACCGATACGAAGGGGAGAAAGAACGTTTGCCGGAGGGAGAAAGAACGTGGAAGAGAAGGAGAAAACATACCTTCTTACAATCGGATGACTCCCGTCATCCATATAGACCACTACCGTCATCCATATAGATGACCCGGGTCATCTATATGGATGACTAGGGTCAACCGATACGAAGTGAGTATCATTTATCCTTCTTCTATAGGTCCTTTCTCCCTCAAGTAAACGTTCCTTCTCCCCTCTAAATTTATTGCAACATTTATCGCCGATAGTATTGCAAACGCCTCTTTATTGTTGTATCTTTGCAGTGATATTACTCAATAAACGAATTTAACCGATTATATATATGAATATCAAAAGAACACTGAAGAGACTGATCGACGATACTCAGTATGTCGCAGCACTCGAAAAGCAGAATGATCTGCTGAAAGAAAACCTTCAACAGGAAAAAGACAACCTCCAAAAGCAGAAGGAGGACTTCAGAAAGGAGAAGGAACAGAAAGTTGCCGACGAAGAGGCACAGTACAAGAAACGTAGCCGCAACTACCTCCGCCCTATCGCGGATATGCAGAAGTGGCTGCTGGAGAACTACGAGTTCCGATACAATGTCATCACCGATGTTTTCGAATACCGCAAAAAGGCTGAAGCAGAAGGACATGACTCCGAAGATGCCTCCAAGCATGACTTCGAAATCATCGACAAGTATGCCATCAACACCATCGCCATCGAAGTGCAGGAGGCTGGCATCTTTGTGCGCGATCACTTCGTAGAGCGACTCATCAAGTCGAAATACGCCCAACCTTATCATCCTATCCGCTCCTACATCAATCAGGTGAGAGGTACCTGGGACGGAAAGGATAGAATCGGCGACTTCCTGCGCCGCATCAACCACTCAGACTATTGCCAGAAGATGGGAAGAATCTGGCTACGTGCCATGGTGGCGCAGATGGCAGGATATGACGAGAAACATGCCAACAGCGTGATGCTCACTCTGGTTTCAACGACACAGGGGCTGCATAAGAGTACTTTCCTCAGAAGCCTATTACCCAACGGGTTAAGAGATTACTACACGGATGATTTCTCGCTCAACCAAAAGGGAAATGCACAGAGAAAGATTGTAGAGTTTGCCATCATCAACGACGATGAGCTGGACAAGGAGAATCCGAAGAAGATGCCGCTGATGAAGACCCTGATGCAAACCATGAAGCCTAGCTTCATCGGTGCCTACAAGAAGAACTTCAACCGTCTGCCCCGCTCCGCCTCATTCACCGGCACCAGCAACCAGCGTGAACTTCTCACCGACCGCTCAGGTTCCCGAAGATTCCTGATTCTGGAACCCGACGGGATGATCAACGTAGATGATATCGAGCACGACCAGATCTATGCCCAACTATTAGATGAGGTAGAGCATGGCGAGCCTTACTTCTTCTCCAAGGAAGATGAAAAGGAGATGCAGGAACACAATCTGCCCTACTATATCAAGACAGACCTGGAAAGAACCGTTGCCTCGTACTTCAGAACTCCTGAAGGAGGGGAAAAGGGAGAGAAAATGACCGCCGACATCATCCTGAAAAAGCTGAGAACGATGCATGCCAAGGGTGTTCAGGATATCGCCCTGAATCCCTTCTGCAAGATCCTGACCCACCTTTTCGGCAAACCGGAACATACCCGTGACGGCAATCTCTATCTTGTAAAGGAAGTAGGATAAGAAAATGTCCTTTCACACTTAACTCTCTGTTTATCAACAACAAGAAGAGTTTTGTGAAAGGACTTTTTCTGCATTATTTTTTTTAGGCTCCTATTCTACGGTAGATGAAGACCCTGCCTTCGCGCTCTCGGGTCATCTTCGGGAACTCGCCCTCGCAATAGCCAGACAGTACCTTCTGGGCATGATACTTGGTAACACCATGAAGACGCATCAAATCCTTTACCGTGATATAGCCATGCTTCTTGCAGAAGTTGGTGATGTCCAGTAGTTCCTGAGCCGACTCCTTAGGCGGGAAACTTACCTTCCAGGGAATACGGCTGCAATTTCCACCATAATTGACAAAGAACTCCTTATCAAACTCACGGGTGGTTTTCACCTCAAAACCCTCAATCACCACTTCATTGGCAGGAATCAGCTCACCCTCATGATACACCTTATGATATATATTGCCATCATCATCCTTATGGTCTCTCAATTTCAACTTGGGTTTGATGATGAACATATCTCCTATCTTCACCTCCATACCACTGGAAAGTGCCATCATCGTCTCATCCTTGATAGACTGGATGGCTGCCAGAAACTGTGAGGTAACCATCTGATGGTGCTGGCGCATACCATCACGCATATTCTTGAAATCATATACATCCCTATATACAAACTGAGGATGAATCAAATACTTGCCAGTCTCATCTTTCATCGGAGATCGGTGCTCTATATAACCTATCGGTCCTGTAGCTCTTGGCATAATCTTTCATATTTTATAAAGTCTTGTGAAGAAGACTCCTGCGTGAAGTTCCTTACACGATGCAAAGATACGAAAAAATATCAAAACCCAAACAAAAAGATAGAGAAAATCATATATATAATAAGGTGTACGCACACAATTAGGCTACATGAACCTTTACGAAAAGTTAAAAGATTGTCTTTTTTCTGCTTTTTGTGCATTTTTTCTTTCTTTTTGTTGGTTATTTCAAGAAAAAGCTATATCTTTGCAAGCGCAAACAAGAAAAAAGAAATTTCAAACACAATAAAAGATAAAGATTATGAAAGCATCTGAAGTAATCGCGAATCTCCAAAGAAGATTCCCAAACGAGCCTGAGTACATCCAGGCTGTTAGTCAGGTTCTCGGTACTATCGAGGAAGAGTACAACAAGCACCCTGAGTTCGAGAAGGCAAACCTCATCGAGCGCCTCTGCATCCCAGACCGCATCATCCAGTTCCGTGTATCTTGGGTAGATGACAAGGGTAACGTTCAGACTAACATGGGTTACCGCGTTCAGCACAACAACGTAATCGGCCCTTACAAGGGAGGTCTTCGCTACCACAAGTCTGTAAACTTGGGTATCCTGAAGTTCCTTGCTTTCGAGCAGACTTTCAAGAACTCTCTTACTACTCTCCCTATGGGTGGTGCAAAGGGTGGTTCTGACTTCTCTCCACGTGGCAAGAGCAACAACGAGGTGATGCGTTTCTGCCAGGCTTTCATGACTGAGCTTTACCGTCACATGGGTCCAGACGAGGATGTTCCTGCTGGTGACATCGGTGTTGGCGGCCGTGAGGTAGGTTACCTCTTCGGTATGTACAAGAAGTTGACTCACCAGTTCCAGGGTGTCTTGACCGGTAAGGGTCAGGAGTTCGGTGGTTCTCTCATCCGTCCTGAGGCTACTGGTTACGGTAACGTTTACTTCCTCTGCAATATGCTCGCTACAAAGGGCATCGACATCAAGGGTAAGACTGTATTGGTTTCAGGTTCTGGTAACGTTGCCCAGTACACTATGGAGAAGTTGATCCAGTTGGGTGCTAAGCCTGTTACATGTTCAGACTCTGATGGTTACATCTACGATCCAGACGGTATCGACCGCGAGAAGCTCGACTACATCATGGAGCTCAAGAACGTAGAGCGTGGCCGTATCAAGGAATATGCTGAGAAATATGGCGTGAAGTATGTAGAGGGTGCTAAGCCTTGGTTTGAGAAGGCTGACATCGCACTGCCATCTGCTACTCAGAACGAGATCAACGAGGAGGCTGCCAAGGCTCTCATCGCAAACGGTGTATTCGCTGTAAGCGAGGGTGCTAACATGCCTACTACTCCAGAGGCTATCAAGGTATTCCAGGATGCTAAGATTCTCTACGCTCCAGGTAAGGCTGCCAACGCTGGTGGTGTGGCTGTTTCTGGTCTTGAAATGAGCCAGAACTCTGAGCGCCTGAAGTGGTCACGCGAGGAGGTTGACGCCAAGCTCCACGACATCATGAACAATATCCACGCTAACTGCGTGAAGTACGGTACAGAGAACGACGGTTACGTAAACTACGTAAAGGGTGCTAACGTAGCCGGATTCCTGAAGGTAGCTAAGGCTATGATGGCTCAGGGTATCGTATAAAAAAAGATAAAAATCGTAAAAAGATAAAAGGATTTAATCATTTATTAGTTATTAATAGAAGCGGCGGGCTCGTGAGAGTCCGCCGTTTTGCTATTGTCCTGAATCGAAATTCAGAAACGGGTGCCGAAAAATGAATGTATTCTAAACGAATCAGACCGGAGTATCTTCCGGATTCTCCTTGAAGAGATCTTCTGCCTGAGGAAGCTCATCTTCATCAAACCACTGTGCGAGCTTGTCGTGAGCCTTCTGCTTCGCATCCTCAGAAACATCTCCCCATACCTTATGAAGCACGAAGATGAGCACTGCCAGGTCATCGCTCAGTCCCGCTATCGGAATGGCATCGGGAATCACATCGAGCGGACTGATGAGGTAGCCCAGGGCGCCGATAATCATCGCCTTGTCCTTGAGCGCAACCTTGTCACTCTCCAGCGTATAATAGAGAATGAGAGCTGCATAAACCATCTTGGCACCTGCACGCTTTGCCACGTGCGAAATCTTCTCGACAAATGCACTCTGAGTGAATTTGTCCTTATAAGCCATAAAATCAGGTAAATTCATATCTTCAATGCTTTAAAGTTATTATCTTTTTTCATAGAAGAGTACTGCCTTGATAAAGGTCTCCATCTTCGTTTCCTTGTGCTTGTTCACACGGTAGAGGATCACCATCTGGAGCAATGCCTTGCAGAAGCAGGCGAGCAGCAGACCGATGATGATGGCGATGATGGTGGTCATTGCCTTGCCGTTCTCATAGATAGGCGACTTATCTGGGAAGCAGGAAAGGATCAATACGGGGATGACGGTGATGAAACCGCCCACCGTGAGCTGCGTGCGCTTGGAACCGCCCATGTCGAGGATGGCCTGCTTATCGAAGAGATAGTCATCCAGCTCCATGCGGGTAAGTCCGTAATTTTCCAACTTAGGGAAGTCGGGCTCATCGCCATACTTCTGCATCTTGTTGGTTACCTTGTGCTCAAAATCGTCTAATATCTGCTTTTCCGGTTCTCTAAGATTCATAATTGCTGGTTATTTTTAAATGGTTTGAAACACTGCATCCTACATTACATTGACAGGTATATATGTCTCCATACCTTATTATATATATATGATGCAGAAAGAACTAAAAGAAAGAAAGCAGTGCCCCTATAAGCCGAGTTCTGTACCCATACCGTCAGAAACGATACGGGCGCCTGTCATTTATCTAGTCCCAGAGTCACCCCTGGGCTCAAGCACTCTACCCTCCGCAGCAGCCCGAAGGCAATCGGACGAGCCGCCCTCAATCTGCGGTTTACATGAGCTTACAGCTCCCAGATGGCACAGCCTGGCGATCACCCGCCAGCTGGTGGTCTCTTACACCACCTTCTCACCCTTACCCGACACTAAACCACGATGCCCTGCCGGAGCCTGACTTCGCTACGGAATAAGTTTCGGGCGGTAATTTTCTTCTACCGACACCTACTGTCACCAATAGCTTCTATTTTCGGAAGTGGGATGCCCTACGCTGCCCGGACTTTCCTCTCGCACCCCCCAGTAGAGAATGCCAGCGACAAGCCGGAGCACTGCTTTCGAAATGCAAAGATAGCAAAAAAGTTCGACTTAACCGCCAATTTCTCTGAGTTTTTAAACTCTTTTCGCTTTTTGGGGATGATTTTACTGCTTTCTCATCCCGAAAGACTGACATTCCAGTCATCTTTTTCTCTTGTTTCGTTCACATTCGTTTGCATATCAAGGAGTTTTAATTTCATATACAAAACTATCATTTTTCAGAAAAGTAGCAAATAATTGTAAAAATAGGGCTATTCTTGTTTAAGAGCCGTTAAAGTGTTAATTTTAAATGTTAAAACGGAATAAAAAATGGCTCAAAGTTATACGTATATCAAAAAATGACTCTATATTTGCAACCGAAAAGCTGAGGCAAGAAGCTGACAGATTTGGCAGACCCGAGGGTTTTGGCATAGAATTGGCAGAAGGCTAGGCGTAACAATAAAAAAGGAAATAATAATAAAAAGGATATTAAACATGAAAAAGGTAACTAATTATGTAATGGCAGTGCTATGCGTAGGTTCGCTAGCATTCTCAACAGGTGCTTTCATGAAGGTGAACGCTTCACCAGCAATAACAGCAACAGCACCAGGTCAACCAGTTGATCTCACTTACGCAGCAGAGAAGGCTCTGCCTGCCGTGGTACATATCAAATACGTACAGAACTCGAAGGTGAAGACCGTAGATGTTCAGAGCGACCCATTCGGAGGCTTCTTCGACCCATTCGGATTCTTCGGCAATCCTGAAGGTCAGGGCGGCACACGCAAGCAGCAGGTGCAGACTCCTAAGAGAGAGGCTACGGGTTCGGGCGTGATCATCAGCTCAGACGGATACATCGTAACCAACAACCACGTGGTGGAAGGCGCAGACGAGCTGACCGTGACCCTGAACGACAACCGCGAATACTCTGCACGCATCATCGGTACCGACAAGACCACCGACCTCGCCCTCATCAAGGTGGATGGCAAGAACCTGCCTACCCTGCCTATCGCCAACAGCGACAATGTGAAGGTGGGTGAATGGGTCATCGCAGTGGGCAATCCATTCGGACTCAACAATACCGTTACCGCAGGTATCATCTCTGCCAAGGCACGTTCGCTCGGTGCCAACGGCGTGGAGAGTTTCATCCAGACCGATGCTGCCATCAACGCAGGTAACTCAGGCGGTGCACTCGTCAACACCCAGGGTGAGCTGGTGGGCATCAATGCCATGCTCTACTCTCAGACCGGTTCCTATTCAGGCTACGGCTTCGCCATTCCTACCTCTATCATGAACAAGGTGGTGGATGACCTGAAGAAGTACGGAAGCGTACAGCGCGTGATGCTGAGCATCCAGGGTAGCGACGTGCTCAACTACATCAACGCCCAGAAGGAGAACGGCAAGGACGTGAACCTGGGAACCAACGAGGGTGTCTATATCGCCAAGGTAGATGAAGACGGCAATGGTGCAGCTGCCGGACTGAAGGACGGCGACGTGATTACCAAGGTAGATGGCAAGAAGGTGACCAAGATGGCTGAACTGCAGGAGTCGCTCAACGGCAAGCGCCCTGGCGACAAGATGAGCATCACCTACCTGCGCAACAAGAAGGAGACCACCAAGACCATCACCCTGAAGAATGCCCAGGGCAACACCTCAGTGATTAAGAGTGCTGACCTCGACGTGCTCGGCGGAACCTTCCGTCCTGTTACAGAGAGCCAGAAGAACCAGCTCAGCATCAAGTATGGTGTAGAGGTGATGAAGGTGAACAGCGGTGCCCTGAAGGATGCAGGCGTTTCACGCGGATTCATCATCCAGCGCATCAACGACAGCAACATCACATCGCTCGACGACCTGCAGAAGGCTGTGAAGAGTGCTTCTACCAGCAAGGATCCTGTGCTCTACATCCAGGGTGTATGGCCTACAGGCAAGAAGGCTTACTTCGCTGTTCCACTGCAGAAGGACTAATCGGCTGAGGGGCGCCTACCACCGGATGAACCGGCTGAAGTTCCTAAGAAAAGAGAACTTAATCCCCTCTGAAAAGATAAAAAATGACAAAATAGCAGGTATTTTGAAAAATATCTGCTATTTTTTTTGTTTTTCCAAACAAAAAGTGTACTTTTGCATCTACAAAATTAAATTGCTACCATGAGACAACTGAAAATTTCAAAGTCTATAACGAATCGCGAAAGCGCATCGTTGGACAAATATCTCCAAGAAATTGGACACGAGGAGCTCCTGACAACCGACCAGGAAGTGGAACTCGCACAGCGCATAAGAAAAGGGGACAAGAGAGCCCTGGAGAGATTGACCAAAGCCAACCTGAGATTCGTGGTATCTGTTGCCAAGCAATATCAGAATCAGGGACTCAGCTTACCTGACCTTATCAACGAAGGAAACGTTGGGCTTATCAAAGCTGCAGAAAAATTTGATGAAACACGCGGCTTCAAGTTCATCTCGTATGCCGTTTGGTGGATCAGACAGAGCATTCTGCAGGCTATAGCTGAGCAGAGCAGACTGGTACGCCTCCCCCTCAACCAGGTGGGTAGCGTCAACAAGATAACAAGGGAACTCAACAAGTTCGAGCAGGAACACGAGCGCAAGCCGAGCGTGGATGAGATTGCCGAGCGTGTGGATTTGCCCGAAGACAAGATTGCAGACGCCATGAAGGCGAACTCACGCCACGTGAGCATGGATGCACCTATCGCCGACGGCGAGGACAGCAGCATGATCGACTTCCTGGCTGGCGACTCATCCAATACCGACAGGGAACTCGCCATAGAATCGCTCAAGGCGGAGGTTAGCCGCATACTGAAGCTGCTCACCGACAAGGAACAGAAGGTGCTGAGAGCATTCTTCGGAATAGACGGCTCGCCGGAAATGACCCTGGATGAGATAGGTGAAAAGTACAACCTGACGAGGGAGCGTGTAAGGCAGATCAAGGAGAAAGCCCTGCGCCGACTCAGACACAACACGAAGAATAAACTGCTGAAATCCTATCTGGGACAGTAAGCGCAAAACATAAGTATAGAAAAGAATAAATGAAAGTTTTAAAAATCGCATTAGCATTGGCTATCGCAGCCATCTCTTCATTCACGGCTCACGCCAAGAATGATCCGACAACTGCATATATGTTCGGTTTCGCATCGTCGTTCAGCGACTCTACGGTGTATATGACCAGCGTGCAGAGAGTTGATTCAGTATATCTGACTCACAAGAAGCTCTTCCTGGACAACAGAGAGAACTACTCCCTGCAGCTGAAGGAATACCTGGAGTCGATCGGTGCACCAAAGAGAACCTGCATCGTGATCTTCGACCGCAACTTCAAGAAGGCGGAGAAGAAATGGACCAAGCTGCACGACCGTTACACCAAGCAGGCGAAGGCAAAGCGCCTGAAGAACGGCGAGAAGCCGAAGGACCTCCCTACTCCATGGCAGATGAAGAACATCGACGAGAGCAAGTTCATGTTCAAGGCGGTAGAGCCAAGCGACATGGAGGAGCCAAAGACCAAGGCTGAAAGAAAGGCTGAAAAGAAGGAGGCAAAGGCTCAGCTGAAGCAGAAGAAAGCTGAAGTGAAGAGCCAGCTGAAGCAGAGAAAAGCAGAAGTGAAGCAGAAAAAGGCAGAACTGAAGCAGAAAAAGGCGGAAGCCAAGAAAAAAGCTGAAGCATAAAGAAAAGAAGTTTTTAAAAAATATTTAGTAGTTAATACCTATAATTTTTTAGGGCGTCAGCGGTACTAGATTACCGCTGAATGTTAGTAGTTTAGTTCAGCCCCTAGGAAGTTGTGAAATCTCCAAAAGGGCAAAAGCCCCCGGAAGTTGTGAAACCTCCGGGGGCTTTTTTTATAGGAATAAACCTGATGTCTTTATTTCATTTTATCCTTAAACCAGTTGGTAATCTGGCGCAGGAGATGATTGCGGGTGTTACCTCCCGAAATGCCGTGGTTGCGGTTGGTGTACCAAAGCTCCTTGAAATCCTTGTCTGCCTGAACCAATGCCTCTGAATACTCGAAGGTGTTCTGTGGATGAACATTGTCATCTGCCAGTCCATGACAGATAAGCAAGGCACCATGCTGCTTGTCGGCACGCTCGATTGGGTTTACCTTGTAACCCTCCTCGTTCTCCTGAGGAGTACGCATGTAACGCTCGGTATAGACCGTATCATAGAAGCGGTAGCAGGTAGGAGGCGCAACAGCCACACCCGCCTTGAACACAGGGCGGCCTTCGCTCATACTCATCAGGGTATTGAAACCGCCATAGCTCCATCCCCAGATACCGATGTTGTCCTTATCCACGTATGGCAGACTGCCCATATAGAGCGCTGTCTCCACCTGATCCTTTGACTCCAGGTCGCCGAGGCGCAGATAGGTACACTTCTCGAACTCAGCACCACGGGCACCGGTTCCACGGCCATCTACACAAGCCACGATGAATCCCTCCTGAGCCAGATAGTAATCGAAGGCTCCACCGGAACCCATGCTTCCCGTGCTCCAGGAATTGAGCACCTGCTGGCTGCCCGGACCGGAATACTGGAAGAGGATGACCGGATACTTCTTGCTGGCGTCGAAATCTACCGGCTTCACCATCCATCCGTCGAGCTTCACGCCCTCTGATGTAGTGAAGGTGAAGGTCTCGCGCTTGCCCCAGTTATACTGCTTGGTCTTCTCCAACAGCTTCTTGTTGTCCTCCAGGGTCTTGATCACCTTACCCTTGTTGTTGCGTACGGTGTAAACGTATGGATGGCTGTAGCTGCTCCAGTTATTCACGAAATAGCGGTAATCGCCTGAGAAGTAAGCCGAGTTGGAACCCTCCTCAGAAGTGAGTCGCTCCACCTTGCCGTTCTTGTGCGCCACATAAACCTGGCGGTCGTGTGCATTGAGCATGGCTGCCTGGAAGTAGATGTCGCCGGTCTTCTCATCCATGCCGTAGATGGCGGTAACATCGTAGTTACCCTTCTCTACCTGGCGGATCAGCTTGCCTTTCATATCATAGAGATAAAGGTGCATGTAGCCGTCGCGGTCGCTAGGGAGCAGGATGTTCTTCTTGCCCACGATGCTGTTCTCCATCACCTCTTCCTTGATGAACTTAGGCACGCTTTCCTGGATGATCTGCTTGCTCTTGCCGGTGAATGGATTCACGGAGTAGAGGCGCATGTCGTCCTGGTGGCGGTTCATCGTATAGACGATGAGACTGTTGGCGTCTGGAGTGGTCTTGATGCGAGGATAGTAGCCGTCTGCATCTACCGGAACATCCAGTGCGAGGGTCTTGCCCGTCTTCATATCGTAGCTCCAGAGGCTCACCTTGGAGTTGTCCTGTCCTGCCTTAGGATACTTGTAGGAATACTCTCCCGGATAATCGTGGAACTCACTGCGGGTAGGCTTGGCGCCTTCGAAGAGCTGGAGCGAATAGGTCTTCACGTGGCTTTCGTCGAAACGGATCCAGCCGAGTGAGGTTCCGTCAGCATTCCAGGCGAAGGCACGGTTGAAGGCAAACTCCTCCTCATATACCCAGTCGGGAATACCATTGATCACTTCATTGAACTTTCCGTCCTTGGTAACCTGCACTTCCTTCTCGCCATCGGTTACGAAGATGTTGTTGTCCTTGACGAAGGCGATGTGGCGTGAATCCGGCGACCAGGTAGCCACCTGCTGGTTCTCGCCCTCAGAAAGCTTCTTGATGGTCTTGCGGGCAATATCATAGATGAAGTACTCAGCCTTGAACGAACGGCGATACACCGCCTTGCTCTTGGTGAAGACGAGCATCTTCTTGCCGTCCGGACTCATCACGTAGCCCTCTACCGACTTCATCGGAGCCTTGGCAGCCTCTACGTCGAAGAGCACAGCCACCTGCTTGCCAGTCTTGAAAGAATAACTTACTACCTGCTTGCCATCAGAACTGATGGAAGCATAGAGATCGGTACCCTCAATAGGGTTGATTCCTGTAACGTATGAGGCAGAGAATGCACCTGAAGTAATCGACTTCAAATCGAGCTTCTCAGCTGCCTGCATTACTGATGCCATCATCATCGTTGCAACAAAAATTGAAAATCTTTTCATGTATTGTATTGAATGCTTTTGATTTTTCTGCTTCATCCAGCAGCTGACTAATCCTTATCCGATTAGTCCTTATCCTGCTGATTAGTCCTTATGCAGCGCTTCGATAGGCGAATAGTCCTCGTCTTCCAGCAGTTCCTTGACTGTGATTTTCGGATTGCGCTTCACATAAGCCTGGATGGTCTTCACATACTTGGTGTCCAGGATATCCTTGCCCAATGCCTTGTTCACGGTCCACATGATCTTGCCCATGTGCAGGTCGCGGTCCAGCTGCGGACGGGTATCGAAATCCTTCATCGGATAGATGCTCAGCAGATAGAAGGTGAGGCAGTCGGGCACGATATACTCGCGCTGCATGGTAGCACGCTGCTGGGCTGTATAGAATTTCTTGTAGAGCGGATATTCCGGACCCAGATACTTATCCAGCGAAATACCTACCGAATGCTCACCTACCACGATGCTCTGGTCGAGCGCACCGATCTGGGCATAGAAGTATGGCTGCTGAAGCTCAGGCAGCCAGTCGTGCAGACGGCCGAACGATTTCTTCAGCTGCTCGTTGATGTCGTCCATGTTCGCATACATGGCCTCAGCATCTGCGATAAGCGACTGGAGGGTGGAATCCTGATAGAACATCAGGAAACGGTTGCTGATATTGGCATCGGTAATGGTGCCAAGCTGCAGCATCTTCTCTATCAGTGTTCGGGTTTCTATCGGATAGTCAGTATTCATCTGCTGAAGGGCAGAGAAATCACCGGTGGTAAGGTATCTGCTTTGCAGACGGTCGTAGCGCTGCACCGTTAAAGGGACAGCGTCAGCCTCCTCGTTCGGCTTGAACTTGAACTCGCAGGCCGAACAGAGCATAATAAATGCTAATATGACGATATAATCAAATATTCTTTTCACGTAATTTTAAAGTCTTCTGGTTACGACTGCAAAAATACTAAAAAATATTTAAATTACCAAGCAAAATCTCAAAAAAATAATAAAAAACAGCCAATAGCGAGCAAAATGCTAACACTTTTACTCACTATTGGCTATCTGTGCAATATTCTGTCGCTTATTGAGGAGTCAAGGAGTTAGCTCCCTACTATCGAATCGTGCAGGAAACGGAAACCTTCACGGGTTCCTCGATCTGCTTCTTCCACTCTTTCAACCACTGATACCATTCTTTCTCACCCTTGAAACCATAGGTTTCGTTGGCACTGGTATAGGCGAGCTTGTAGCTCAGCTTCTTGCCGGAAGGCTTCACCACCTGGGTGTAGCAGTCCTTGTTGGCTGGTTCCTGGCTCACCAGGGCGCTCTGCGGCACGTAGATTCCCAAGCCTACGGTTTCCAACTTGTGCTTGCCGTCATCCTTGCCTGTAGGCCAGTCGCTGCCGTAGCAGCCACGCAGTCCCTTGCCGTCGGCAAACTCGCTGGATCCCTTTACATTGATGAGTCCGGTAGCAAACTGATAATCAGAAGCATCCTTATTGAAGAACACATCTACATCGAAATCACGATGACCGGCATAGATAGTGTAGCGGATGGTGGCATTCAGCGGTTTCAGCCCCGGAGCCGGAACCCAGCCGTTATCCACCACCTCGACGATGGCACGGAGCGGACCTTCGGAGATGACGCGCTGCTCCTGATACTTCACATCGGTGAGATGCAGCTGATTCTTGCCGTCCCAGCCACGCAAGGCTCCCAGGCCGTAGGTGTTTCCCACCCAAAGGCAGTCGTCGCCAGAACCAGCCTGTAGCTGTTCTTCGGATGGATAGAACTGGGTGTCGTAGATTACCAGTCCCTTGTTGATCTTGCCGTAGAGGTCGATGGTCTGTCTCTGGTCGAAATAGACGCGCATGGCAACCAGTTCACTTTCGAAGCAGACACCGTGGGAATGAACATAGTGATAGACATCCTTGGTCTTCTTGTCGAAGGAGATGCTTCGCAGATAGATGTCCTGCTTGTTCTTGGCAAGCTTCTTGTTCTTGCTAGGCAGACAGAGTTCGGCGAAGGTACGGGCAGGATACTGCGCCTGTTCGCCCTCAGTAAAGAGCTGCACCTGGCAGTTCTTGGTTTCCTTCTTGCCGAGATCGAGCAGGAAGCAGAGTTCATCATTGGTACAGTCGCGGTTGGTGTCGTCGAGCTGTGAAGGAACCTCCTTTCCATCTACGGTTACCACCGCACGCTGAATCTCGCCGATGCTTCCCAGCTTGCTGAGGTCGATTACCACCGGTTCGTCTGTCTTCACCATCTTTGACGGATTGGTCACCGTCACATTGAAATTCGCCTGTGCCTGTGCAGTCAAAGCCATCAGCGACACGAGTGCCATCATCATTTGTTTCTTCATCATAGATTCTTATTTTTAAGTTTGTTTTATCGTCTTCTTACAGTTTCGAGAAGAGCTTCTTGCCCCTGGCGTAATACTGCCAGAGGATGGAGCAATCGAAAACCTGCGGAATCTTTTCCTCCACTCTATTCTCCTGAATCTTCTTGCGGTCTTCATCGAAATCGTGCTTCCATGCCTGGAAAGCCCTGCGCGCCTTGAAGATTGCCTTGAAGTCGCCCAGGTTGCGTTTCAGGATCAGCATCTCGAAAGCAGCCAAGTAATCCAGGAACCATCTCACTCTCATAATATGAGATAATTCTTTATCGCTCAGATTTTTATAGAGCATCGTTAGATTATTTCTGAAATTCAGGAAAGTCTTCATCGGATTGTTCTTCGGTAAGGTTCCACCACCCACGTGATAGACTTCACTCTCCGGAATGCAGTAGATCTTCCTACCCATCAGGCGCAATCGCCAGCAGAGATCTATCTCCTCGTTATGGGCAAAGAAGCGGCCATCCAGTCCGCCTGCCTCCCAGTAATCCTTGGCACGGATCATCATGCAGGCACCCGTAGCCCAGAGCACCTCCTGCTGGTAATCATACTGTCCGTTGTCGCGCTCCACGGTCTCGAAGATGCGGCCGCGGCAGAACGGATAGCCGAACTTGTCGAGGAAACCGCCGCAGGCTCCCGCATACTCAAACATATCCTTGTCGTATTCCGCCAGGAGCTTAGGCTGGCAGGCTGCCACCTGGGGATGGCTGTCCATGAACTCGATGAGCGGAGTGAGCCAGTGATGAGCCACCTCCACATCGCTGTTCAGGAGAACATAATATTCTGCCTCTATCTGCTCCAGCGCACGGTTGTAGCCCTCGGCAAAGCCGAAGTTCTGCTCCAGCACGATGGTCTTGACATGGGGAAACTGAGTCTCCAGAAGAAGCATTGACTGGTCTGACGAATTGTTGTCAGCCACCCATATCTCAGCATCCTGCCGTGAATATTCCACGACATTAGGCAGATACTTGGCAAGCATCTTCTGCCCATTCCAGTTTAATATTACGATTGCAACTTTAGCCATATTTTACTGTAAACTCTTTAACTTATTATTCAGGAGATTGGTAAACTCATAGTTCTTGAGTCCCCATTTCGGTGCGACAAGCAGTTCCTTAGGCGACTGGCTGACGAACCGTTCCAGCACCAGGTCCTTTCTCAAGAGCCGGATGTATTTTACGATGACATCGATGTATTCCTCCACCGTATAGACGTGGAAGGGATGCTCTGCATACTCCTGCGCCAGGCGGGTTCCCTTGATGATCTGCATCTGGTGAATCTTCAGGATGTCGATGGGAAGGGAAGAGATGACGGGCGCCTGACGGAGACTCTCTGCCGCATCCTCACCCGGCAAACCGATGATGATGTGGGCACCCGTGAGGATTCCCCTGGCGTGGGTTCGCTCCACCGCATCCCGGCAGCAGGCGAAATCATGACCACGGTTGATGCGCTTCAGGGTCTCATCGTTGGCACTCTCAATGCCATACTCCACCAGTACGAAGGTGCGCCGGTTCAACGCCTCGAGATAATCCAGCAATTCATCGCTCACGCAATCAGGACGGGTTCCTATCACGATTCCTACCACATCCTCTACCTGCAGCGCCTCCTCGTACATCTGACGGAGAAGTTCCACTTTGGCGTAGGTATTGGTATAAGCCTGGAAATAAGCCAGATACTTCATATCCGGATACTTCCTGCTGAAGAAGGCCTTGCCCTCCTCCAACTGCTCCGTTATCGACTTCCTGCGGTCGCAATAGCTGGGATTGAACGTACGGTTGTCGCAGTACGTGCATCCTCCGCTCGAGATTCTTCCATCCCTGTTAGGACAGGAGAATCCTGCATCTATCGAAATCTTCTGAACCCGGAAGTCAGGAAACTGCTTCCGGATCCAGGAGCCAAAATCATTGTAGTACATTGAACTTTGAGGTTTGAACTTTGAACTTTATGATCAGCCTTCACTTTGAACTATCAAATCAATTCTGCCTTCAATGCCGTCTTGTCGTGATTGAAACCACCCAGACGAACCTTGATGAGCTGATTGTCGTATTCCTCCTTGGCGAGAGCTGGCGAAAGTTCCACACGAACATAGTTCTTGGTGAAACCATGCATTGCCTTGCCTCTTGGCGCCTTCTCGAAGAGCACCTCTGCCTCGGTACCGATGTACTGGGCATAGAACTCCTGAGTCTTCTGGTCGCTCAACTCAAGGAGACGCTTGGAGCGCAGCTTCTTCTCCTTCTCATCTACCACGTATGGAATCTTCAAGGCTGCTGTTCCAGGACGCTCGGAGTATGGGAACACGTGGAGCTGCGTAACAGGCAGGCTCTTCAGAAACTCATAGCACTCCTCGAAGCACTCCGGAGTTTCACCACGACAGCCCACCATCACATCTACGCCGATAAACGCATCAGGCATCTTCTCCTTGATCAGGTTCACCTTGTGGGCGAAGAGCGCCTTGTCGTAACGGCGGTGCATCAGCTTAAGCACCTCATCGCTTCCGCTCTGCAGCGGAATATGGAAGTGAGGCATGAAGGCACGGCTCTCGGCGCAGTAGGCGATGAGGTCATCATCGCAGAGATCCGGCTCCAGACTGGAGATACGGTAACGCTTGATGCCTTCCACCTGGTCCATCGCCTTCACAAGGTCGAGGAACCGCTCATGGGTGGTCTGTCCGAAATCACCGATGTTCACACCGGTAATCACGATTTCCTTGCCGCCCTCAGCTGCCGCCTGCTCACACTGAGCCACGAGCGACTCGATGCTTGGGTTGCGGGAATTGCCACGGGCGAAAGGAATGGTGCAATAGGTGCAGTAGTAGTTGCAACCATCCTGCACCTTCAGGAAGTAGCGGGTACGGTTGCCACGGGAACATGAAGGCTGGAAGGTCTTGATCTCCTTGGTCTTCACGCTGTGGTGCTGATGAAGCGCAGAATCAGAAGGCTCCAGGTTCTCGCCGGTGACAGGAAGTCCGTTTTCTTCGGCAAACTTCTTGGCCCATGCATCGCTGAGATACTGAATCAAGTGGGCCTTCTCGTTGGCGCCCAACACCAGGTCAACACCTTCTATCTTGCTCACATTCTCTGACTCCAGCTGCGCGTAGCAACCGGTGACGATGACGAAGGCACCAGGATTCTGTCGCACCATACGATGGATAGCCTGACGGCACTTATGATCGGCAACTTCAGTCACCGAGCAAGTATTGATGAGACAAATGTCTGCTTTCTCCCCCTTCTGTGCCGTAATGACGCCCATATCTTCGAGCATCTTGCCGAAAGTGGAGGTTTCCGAGAAATTGAGTTTGCAGCCCAGCGTATAGTAGGCTGCCTTTTTGCCTTGGAAGGCACTTGAATCTATCATATATGAATCTTTTTCTTTGGTTTCTTTTAAGCTTTTGCCCTTTACCTTTCCCTTCGGCCGGTGACCGTTGGTTCAGGGCGCATAGTTGATTGCTTTTCATACCCAGGGCGTTCTCCCCAAAAGACCCTAGGTCTATAAAACGAAAAAGCCGCTAGACCGAAGTCCAGCGGTTGTTTCTCTCATTTTTTCGTTCGCAAGTAATTTCAAATTACTTAGCAGAATCAGCAGCAGCTGTATCAGCAGCAGCAGTGTCAGCAGCAGTTGTATCTACCTGAGCTGTGTCAGAATCAGCAGAAGCTGTGTTCTGAGCTGTTTTGTTACCACATGATGCGAAAGAGATAGCTGCGATAGCTACGAACATAAAAACTAATTTCTTCATTTTCTTTGCTTTTTAAATCTGTAAAACAATCATTCGTTTATTAAAACTGATGCAAAGGTAAGCATTTTTTTGATACGGCGAACTTTTTTTTGTGTTTTTTTTTAGGGGCATTTTGTAACAAAATCACAATCTATTGATATTCAGTCATTTACAAAGTGCTAACGAAAGTTAAAGTTTTTGGTGTGTCCGAAAACAGCCCGATTTTAACACTTTTCGGTGTTTTTTAGCGTAACAAAGGTGCGCGCCAACACCCCGGCTGAGCCGAGCTATATACATATAATAAGGTACGCGCGAGGAAGAAAGCAGAAACTTTTTCTAAGAAATCAAGCCTCAAAACTTGGCAGGCAGCAAACTTTTCTGTAACTTTGCACTCGAAAAAGATTCTTTGATAAACAGAAAAATGATACAGCTAAAAGAAAATCAGGGCATTCCCCGCAGCATTCTCCTGATGATGTCTATCATCGCAGGACTCACAGTAGCCAACTGCTACTACAACCAGCCGCTTCTCGAACTGATCCGCCACGATCTGGACATTACCGAGCAGAGCGCCAACCTCATCACCGTGATTACCCAGATAGGTTATGCGCTGGGACTGTTCTTTCTCATCCCTATGGGAGACATGTTTTCGCGCAAGAAACTCATCCTCGTGAACATGACCATCGCAGCCTTGATGGCAATCGTGATGGCTGTGGCACAAAACGTATGGATGCTCTGGGGAGCTTCCCTGCTCATCGGTGCCTGTTCCGTGATTCCCCAGTTCTTCATCCCGATAGCCGGACAGTTCTCCGCACCCGAAAACAAGAGCAGGAACATGGGCTTTGTGCTCTCCGGACTGCTCACGGGTATTCTTGCCTCGCGAGTAATCAGCGGTTACATCGGCGAATGGCTGGGATGGCGGGAGATGTTCTTCATCGCCGCCCTCGTCATGGTGGTCTGCATGGGAATCATGATGCTGATGATGCCTGAGATGAAGCGCAACTATGTGGGTACTTACAGAGGACTGATGACTACCGTGGCAGAGATCTTCATCCTCCACCCTTCCATCCGCATCTACTCCATCCGTGCCGCCTTCGGTTTCGGAAGCATGATGGCGATATGGTCGTGCCTCGCCTTCCATCTTGCCCAGCCTCCTTTCAATGCAGGCAGCGACATGGTAGGAATGCTCGGACTCTGCGGAATCATGGGAGCCGTGGCAGCCAGCAGCGTAGGAAAGCTGGTTCCAAGGTTCGGAATCCACAAGTTCAGCCTCTTCGGAGCAGCCATGCAGATCATTGCCTGGGCAATAGCCCTCCTCTTCGGCGACACCTACGCAGGACTCATCGCAGCCATCATCCTGGTAGATATCGGACTGCAATGTCAGCAGCTCAGCAATCAGAGCGGCTGCCTGCAGGAGATTCCGCAGGCTTCCAACCGTGCCAACACCATCTTCATGACGACCTATTTCATCGGTGGTTCGCTCGGTACGTTCTGTGCCGGATACGTGTGGACCCAAGCCGACTGGCTGGGAGTCTGCATCGTAGGCATTTCCTTCGCCTTCATCTCCCTGATGATCTCACTGAGCAATAAGAAATAAGAAAAACAAAAAGAGATTATATTCCCAGCCAAACAGGAATATAATCTCTTTTTTATTTGATAGAGACTGAAGCCGGCATTTCTGCCGAGACTTCAACTACATCTTCTCCTCTCCATACATTTCTTTCCACCAGCTGCCATCATCCTGCAGCCACTTGGCAAACCATGCGAAGATGGTGTTCTGCCACTTCAACCGCTTCTCATAATCGATGATGTGATGATCCTGACCATCTACCAGAACCATCGCCGTTGGACGGCCAAGGAGCTTCAAAGCCGTATAGAGCTGAATACTCTCTCCCACAGGCACATTGTTATCGGCTGTTCCATGCACGAAGAGCAATGGAGTATGAATCTTGTCAGCATTGTAGAGCGGACTCTGATCTACGAAGAGATGCTTGTTGGTCCAAGGATACTCATTCGCCATGGAAACCTCACTGTAACTGTAACCCCAATAGCCTTCGCCCCAATAGCTGGTATGATCGCTGATGCCTGCATGAGAAATAGCTGCGGCAAAGAGATCGGTCCTGGTCTGAAGATACTGGGTCATGAAACCGCCGTAGCTGGCGCCGATGCAACCTATCTTCTTGCGGTTTACGAAACTATGCTCATCGCAGAATGCCTGGGTGCTGGAGATAATATCCTCAGCCACTCCCTCGCCGGCAGTATCCACATGGCGGGCAGAGAACTTCTGACCGAAACCGGTGGCTCCGCTTGGGTTCACGACCAGAACCACATAACCCATCGCTGCATAGACATGATGAGGATAGCGGCTCTGGAACATACGGGTAGTTGGACTGCAACCGCCATAGTAGTTCACCACCATCGGATACTTCTTGGAAGCATCGAAATGAGGTGGCAGATAGTAACGGCAGCAAAGAGTGTCGCCACGGGAATTCACGAAGTTCCAAGCCTTGCACTCGCCCAGCTCGATGTCTTTCAGCAGGCGGGCACTGAGATCATCTACGAGCAGCGACTTCTGCGCCTTGGTGCTCATCTTGTAGAGTCGGTCGGCATTGGATGCGCTCTGTCCAGAGAATGCCATTTCCGGAGCAGCCGCTGCGATGGAGAAGCTCTTGATGTTCTCCTCCGGAGTCTTGAGCAATGTAAACTTGCCCGACTTAGGGTTCAGCTGGAAGAGATGCATACAGTCTTTATCCTCGGCTGTGAAGTAAATATTGCCATCCGCCTTGCTCCAATCCACGCTCTGCACGTTAGGATTGAAATTCTTGGTCATCGGGCGAACCTTCTTATCCGCCAGGTTCATCAGATAGAGCTGGGTGTCAACCATACTAGGAGTCTGTCCCTCCTCCACATTCTTTCCAATTCCATCGAAAGCCTCAGGCGAACCGGTAACAAGAATGCTCTTGCCATCTGGCGAGAACTGGGCACTGTTCAGGAACTCCCCCTTCTCTACCAGCGCCTCAACACTCATATCGTTCAGATCGAGACGATAGAGGGAGTTGAGAGTAGTAGGACGCTTGGTAAGGCGCTCCTCGCTCTTGCCGATGAGCAGATAACGGGAATCTGCGGAAATATCGTTGAGATAAACATTGTGGTAGCCGAAGGTAAGCGGCTGGAGAATGCCTGAAGCCAGATCATACTTAGCCAGATAGCTACGGGTTCTCCATCCTGGCTGGCGGTCATCTGGTTCCTTTACATCGTACACCTGAGGGTCCTTCTTTCTGCCTTCCTCATAGAGCGTATAGATAAGCGATTTCTCATCTGGAGTAAACAGGAACCATCCCTCCGGAATGTTTGCCGCCAATACCTCTCGCTCCATATTCATCGGATTGATGGTAATCAGCTGAACTTCGCCATCAGCCTTTCCTTCACCGGCAATGGAACTGTCGCTCGCCTTCTCGGTAAAATACAGTTTGTTGGTACGAGGCATCCATCTTACACTTTCCTCGAAAGAAGCAACCACCTTGTTGGTCTGACAGTTTCTCAATTCATTGACGCTATGGTTCTTGCCCTGACGATCTACCCAAGTCTTGCTCACGATCATGAACTTGCCGTTTGGCGACATCTGAACGCTCGCATAGTTAGGCATGCAGATTACATCGTATATATTAAAGGTACGCTTGGTGCTGGCAGAAGATTCGCCCACACTCAGCTGCTTGCCATCAGCCGCAGTAATGCTGATCTTGAAATCCTGATCTGCTTTCTTTTCTGAAGAAGATGATTTTTCAGAAGCGTTCTTTTGGAAAGCGGAAGCATCAGCAGATGAAGCGGTGAGGTACTTGATGACTACGGTATGAGTAGAAGGCATCAGGACAGTCTCTGCCTTATCGCCATTCACTTTCACCTGCTCACCATCCACAAAGAGACGATACTGCTTCAATCCCTTCACCTCGATGGTAGCCTGGGTACGGCTGGTATTCGATACGGTGAACGAAGCCAGATGGAGAGCATTCTGCCTGCTATCAGCCAGGAGCTGAGAAGCAGCCACCTCCTTACCATTATTCAATAAGGTAAACGAGAGCGGAGAGTCGAGCACACCCTCCATCGAGAATTTCTCACCCTTCACATTCACGCTATCCGCCATCCAAGGGGTAGCTACAGGATAAGGACCCGCATGTTTCAGCTTCTGCACTTCGATGGTCTCGGCAAGGGCAGAAAGCGATGTTCCGAGCGAAGCACAGAGTGCCGCACTAAACGTAAGAGCCCGGAGGCTCATTTTAGTTGATTTCATCATAACTGATTTATATTTTTATTCTGATTTTTCTATTTCGCTGCGAAATTACAAAATAAAGTTGAGATAAGCGAATGAATGGCTTACATTTTATGCTTTTTGCAGGGTTTCTGATAAATTTATGTTATTTCAATGTTAAGGACGGCTTTCTGAAAGTTATTGTTGGGTTAAACCCCTTCCGGTGTCATTGTCTTTACAAAAGAATCTATTATCTTTGCATCGTCAAACAAACAAAAAGACAAAAAGATAGTCAATAAACAAGGATATTCAAACACGAAGAATATGAATAAGAAAAATATGATTTTGATGAGTACTCTGCTCGTCTGCTCGCTAGAAAGTTTCGCGCAGAGCGATGCTGAGGTCACAGATTCCCTCTGGAAAGACGTGGATCTCAACGCAGTTACCGTGGTTGCATCCAAGCCGCTGGTAAAGATGGAGACCGACAAGATGACCTACAACGTACAACAGGATGCTGACGCCAAGGCTTCTACCGTTCTCGACATGCTGCGCAAGGTGCCGATGGTTACCGTGGATGGACAGGATAACATTACCGTGAACGGTTCATCCAGCTTCAAGGTGTATGTGGATGGAAAACCCAACCCGATGTTCTCTGCCAACCCATCGCAGATTTTCAAGGCAATGCCGGCTACCATGGTCAAGAACATTGAGGTAATCACCAATCCGGGAGCCAAGTATGATGCTGAAGGTACGGGAGGCGTGCTCAACATCATACTCAACAAGCAAGCCGTGAACGGCGGCGGAGGCAGCGATCTCAGCAATGGCTATAATGGCAACATCAGTGCTGCTGCCGGCAACCAGACGCAGCGCATCTCCGCCTTCATCAGCGGACAGCAGGGCAAGCTTACCTACAGTGCCAACGGAATGTACAATCATCAGCGAATGGATGGAACCACCATCTCCTTCGACCGAATCCAGAAAGATGGAAGCACGATGAACTACTATCAGGATTCGGATATGAAGCAGCCCTTCTCCATGGGCAACATCAGTCTGAGCTACGAACTCGATTCGCTGAGCAACATCAGTGCCACAGCTGGTCTGACCACCTTCAGCCAGAAGATTACGGGTCACCCACTCACGAAGATGGCAGGCGGAATCTACGGCGAAGGATTCGAATACGGCAATGAGATGAAGCAGGATATGGGCAACACCTCCTTCAACGGAAGTCTCGATTATCAGCGATTCTTCAACAAGGAGCGCACGAACTATCTCATCCTCAGCTATCTTTTCAGCACCAACCCTTCTCACACCGACAATTATACGTTCTACGACAATATCAGTCATGTGACGACTCTCCAGCTCAACGACCTGCTCTCGAAGAGCAAGACACGCGGAACGGAGCATACGTTTCAGGCAGACTTCACCCATTCGCTCAGCGCCACCCAGCGCCTGAACTTCGGAGCCAAATATATTGCCCGCATCAACAAGAGCGATTCTCGCTACTACGACGTGGCTGAAGATAAAAGCGAAACGCTGAATCCTGCCAACAGTATGGAGTATAAGAACACCCAGAACATCCTGGCTGCCTATGCTGAATGGAAAGGAAACTTCGGAAAGATAGGAACCATGCTGGGAACCAGATACGAACAGACCTGGGAGAAAGTGAAATTCGAGCAGGGCAAGGGCGACAACTTCGACAAAAACTACGGCAACTTCGTGCCAAGCGCCAGCCTCTCCTACAGCATCACTCCTGGAATGAATCTCGGTGTGAACTACAGCATGAGAATCACCCGTCCGGGAATCACCTATCTCAACCCGTATGTAGATCGCAGTGATCCTACCGCCATCAGCTATGGTAATACAGACCTCGACGTGGTGAAGTCGCATCAGTTGAACATGGTGTTCAATTATTACAACCCTAGATTCATCCTGAGCACGACTCTGGGCTATGGATTCTGCAACAACCAGATAGAGCAGTATTCGTTCATCGATGCAGACAATCTGCTCAACACCACCTACGGCAATGTTTCGAAGACTCGCAACGCCAGTCTGAATGTCTTTGCCAACTGGCTGGTATTCAAGAAGACGAGACTGATGCTGAACGAGAGTCTTAGCTACAACGACCTGCGCAGCGAAGTCCTGGGATGGAAGAACCATGGCTGGAACAGCAGTACGATGATCAATCTGCAACAGACACTGCCTTGGGAGCTGCAATGGACGGTAGGAAGCATCATTCAGAGCAAGCAGCACACCCTGCAGGGCTATCAGAGCGGAATGGCTTTCTTCTACTCCACCCTCTCGAAATCCATCGTCAAGGATAAGCTGGACTTGAGTCTGATGTTCCTCACACCAACCGACGACAAACTCAACATCAAGCAGAAGACCATGGGTTCTGACTATGTTCAGAATATGACGGTGAAGGTGCCTCTGCGCCAAATCAGTCTCACCCTTACCTGGAAATTCGGCAACACCAAGAAGCAATTCCAGCAGGCGAAATCCAACATCAAGAACGATTTCCAGGAAGAAAAACAGGGAATCCAGACGGGTGGAATGAATGGAAACTAACAAGCCCAGGAACCATCGGAAACATAGAATAGAATTATCAATACACTCTCTCGAACGAGTTGCAATGCATAAAAAAAGCATTCGCAACTCGTTTTTTAATGCTATCTATTGTCTATTTGATTTCTTTTTTGTACTTTTGCATACAAAATATCACATAAAATCATAAAAGAATGAAGAAACAAACACAAGCCATTCATTTGGAATACGAACGCCGCGATGCTTACGATTCGCTGAGTGTTCCAGTATATAACACCCTTGCCTACGAATTCGACAATGCTACCATCATGGCGGAAGCATTCACCGACAAGATCAAAGCACCTGATTACTCCCGCGTGGAGAATCCTACGGTAACCAACCTGGAGCGCCGAGTGGCAGCCCTCACCGATGCAGCCCACGCCACAGCCTTCAACTCAGGAATGGCGGCCATCAGCAACACTTTCATGTCCTTGGCAGCACAGGGCAAGAACATCGTTACCTCAAAGCATCTCTTCGGAAACACCTACGCCCTACTCGTTGCTACCCTGCGCCGATTTGGCGTAAAGGTCCGCTTGCGCGATTTAACCAATATCGAGGAGGTACGTGAGGCCATCGACGATGACACCTGCTGCGTATTCCTGGAAATCCTGACCAACCCACAGTTGGAGGTTGCCGATCTGAAAGCCATTTCGGAAGTGGCTCACGAAAAGAATGTTCCGCTGGTAGTGGATTCTACCGGAATTCCGTTCACACAGTTCTCGGCTAAGAATCTGGGAGTAGATATTGAGGTGGTTTCCAGCTCTAAATATGTAAGTGGTGGTGCAACTTCGCTCGGCGGTCTGGTCATCGACTACGGAACTCCTTACAACGGCGATTTCGCCAAACGTCTCTATGGAGAAATGCTCTTCAACTTCGGCGCCTATATGACTCCACAGGTAGCCTATATGCAGACCATCGGACTCGAAACGCTCGATGCGCGCTATCGTGTTCAAAGCAGCAATGCCCTGGAACTCGCCAAGAAGTTGCGCACTCTGCCACAAATTCAATATGTGAACTATGTAGGTTTGGAGGATAATCCTTACCACGAATTGGCGCAGCGCCAGTTTGGCAAGACGGCAGGAGCCATGATTTGCATTGATTTGGAAAGCAAGGAAGCCTGCTTCAGTTTCCTGAACAATCTGAAGCTCATCCATCGTGCCACCAATCTCTTCGACAACCGTTCGCTCGCCATTCATCCGGCAAGCACCATCTTCGGTGCATTCTCCGAGAATATGCGTAAGTCGATGGATGTAAAAGACACCACCATCCGCCTCAGCGTAGGTCTGGAGGATGTGGATGATCTCTTCGAAGACATCAAGCAGGCGGTAGAAGGAATTCAAAAATAAACTTTAAAAGTTAGCATAAAAAATGCTAATCATAAAGTTCAATGTTCAAAGTTCAAAGTAAAAACATGTACGATTTCAATAAGATCATAGACCGTTCGGGCAGCGACGACCTGAAGCATGGCGCCCTGCTGCCCCGCTGGGGACGAGATGATCTGCTGCCACTCTGGGTAGCCGATATGGATTTCGAGACCCCATCTTTCATTACAGATGCCCTCAAGGCAAGATTAGAACACTCTCTTTTCGGCTACACCATGGAGCCGGAAGATTATCTGCCCAGCATCATCGACTGGGTGCATAACCACCACCAGTGGGATGTGAAGCGAGAGTGGATCCGCTTCATTCCAGGTATTGTAAAAGGTATCGGACTCGTGGTGAATGTCTTCACCCGTCCTGATGAGAAAGTCATCATCCAGCCACCCGTTTATCACCCATTCCGCCTCACTCCAGAGGGTAACGGCAGAGAGGTGGTCTTCAATCCGCTGAAGATGAAGGAGGATGGATATTACGAGATGGATTTCGAAAACCTGGAGAAAATCTATGATGAGAAGTGCAAGATCCTGATTCTCTGCAATCCTCATAATCCGGGCGGTATTACCTGGAGCAAGGAAACCCTGCAGCGACTTGCCGACTTCTGCTACGAACATCATCTGCTCGTTATCAGCGATGAGATTCATGCGGACATGGCTCTGTTCGGACACAAGCACATTCCATTTGCTTCGGTTTCCGACAAGGCGCGCAACATCAGCATCACCTTCCAGGCTCCTTCCAAGACCTTCAACATTGCAGGAATCGTAAGCAGCTACGCCATCGTTCCAAACGAAGAAATCCGCAGGAAATTCTATCCTTGGCTCAGCGCCAACGAACTGGATGAGCCAACCCTCTTCGCCCCAATCGCCACCATCGCCGCTTTCCGCAAGGGTGAGAAATGGAGAAAGAAGATGCTTGCCTACATAGAAGACAACATCCGATTCGTAGAGGATTACTGCCGCGAGCACATTCCGGGCATTCGTCCGTTGCGCCCACAGGCTTCCTTCCTAGTCTGGCTCAACTGCCGAGACCTGCATCTCTCCCACGATGCGCTTCTCGATTTATTCATCGACAAGGCGCACCTGGCGCTGAATGATGGTGAAATGTTCGGTCTTGGCGGCGAAGGCTTCATGCGACTGAATGTTGCAACTCCTAGAAGCATTCTCAAGCAGGCTTTGCAACAGCTGGAAAAGGCTGTAGCCCAACTCTAGACCAGCCAAGAGAAGCTTTTGCCCTTACAGGGCGACAAGTTTAAATCCATTACAAAACCCAGGGCGAGTGCCCTGGGCTATGAGTTTCTGCCCTTTCAGGGCGTATGGGGCTTACCGACGAAAGTTCTATCAATCAATATAAAAAGATATAATGATTTAATGGTGAGAGGAAGACCTTTATTCCTCCTCCATTAAATCACGTACCAGTTTGATTTCGTAATAATCAATGCCGGTTCCCAATGCTTCCTTGATTTCGCTGAAATGCTCCATCTCGGGATGAGCCTCCATGAATTCACGGATTTTCTTTTCGTGGGCACTAGAAATCAACGCACGCAATCCAACCTTTCCTTCCTTTACGTATGAGGTAAGATGACCGATGATGGTGCCTTTGGTAAAGCCACGTTCTGCAGCAATCTGATCCACAGTCATTCCCTGCTGATAAAGATTGAAACTCACCTCCTTGGTTGGAATCTTCGGTTCCTTCGGTTCATTCGATTTCTTCGATTTTCTGGCTTTTCTATCAGAACCATAACCGGCACTTGAAGACGCTCCTTCGCCCATTTCATCCAGCAGCATGAACTGAGCCTTCTTCTTCAGATAATCAGTCACCGTAAACACAGCACTGCGCTCGTATTTCAAAAGACGTTCCTTCAACTTCACATCCTCAGAAAAGACAGAGAAGCGGTCCTGGAACTGTTTCTTTGCCACCTTATTATCCGTATCAAGATTCGACTTTCTGATCAAATCGCTCAGAATACCTATCTTATCAAAGAAATACTTAGCACCCTTGTGAATACGCTCCTGCAGTTCTGCCTGAAGGATATCAGGATTCTGGGAAAGCATGCGGGTATATTGCAGACGGAACTTGTCCGAAACACCAATCAGACTTTTCAGCACCACCTGCAACTTCTGATACTCGCTCACCACACGAGGATATTTGCTGTTGAAGAATTCCACCAGGCAGCGCATCAGATGCTCGTAACTTCCGCTAATAGCATAGAAATCAAAAAGTTCGCCGATGCAGTGAAGCACGTATTGCTGCTCCAGATAGCTGATCTGCTCCTGAGTAGGCGCAGCAAGTTGACTGTTGAAAGCATCCACCGTCTGACTGCTGATGATGGCTCCACGAGACAGAGGCTGACTGAGCACCATTCCCTCCAAAGTCTTGCAGCGGCTCAAAGCCACGTAGGTCTGACCATGGGTAAAGGAATGGGAAGCATCGATGATGGCGTGTTCGAAGGTAAGGCCCTGACTCTTGTGGATGGTAATCGCCCAAGCCAGGCGCAAAGGATACTGTCGGAACTTTCCCTCTACCGTCTCCTCTATCTCCTTGGTCTCCTCATTGATTGTATATTTCGCATTCACCCACTCCATCTTCTCCAGCTCAAACTCCTCATCAGAATCCTTGCTGCGCACGATGATCTTATCTCCTTCTTCATCGGGTTTCACACCGATCACCTCACCAATCATACCATTATAGAAGCGGTGCTGCGGGTCGTTCTTGATAAACATCACCTGTGCTCCGGGCTTCAGGGTTAGCATGAAATCAGCCGGATAAGATGATTCCGGGAAGTTATCCTCCACCTCTGCCGTATAGGAAAAAGCCCTGGATGGCAAAGCGGCAAGCTGCTGCTCATTGATTTGCTGGGCTGGCGCATTATGAGTGGTCAGGCGGATGAAGTTACTGTTCTTCGGCGGTTCGAAATTGGGAATAAAGCGCTGGTTCAATGCCTGCAAGGTAGCATCCGAAGCCCGGTTCTCCCTGATCTGATTGAGCAGGGAGATAAACTGCTCGTCCTGCTGGCGGTAAACCTTCTTGAGCTCTACGGTAAGATAGCCCACCTGCTTCAGTGCATTGCTGCTGAAGAAGAAAGGAGTATCGTAATGCTCTTTCAGAAGCTGCTCTTCCTGCGCCGTAACCACTGGTGCCAACTGCTGCAGATCGCCTATCATCAGGAGCTGCACACCGCCGAAAGGCAGGTCGTGGCGCTTGCGGTACTGGCGAAGCACCGAGTCGATGGCGTCGAGCAAATCGCTGCGCACCATACTGATTTCATCGATGACCAGCAGGTCGATGCTTCGGATGATGTTTCGCTTGAGTTTGCTGAACTGATAGCGTTTCTGTTCGCCACTTCCGAAGGTTGTACCCGGAATGTATGGCGAAAAAGGAAGCTGGAAGAACGAATGAATGGTCATTCCTCCGGCGTTGATGGCGGCAATACCTGTTGGGGCAAGCACAACCATTCGTTTAGGCGACTTCTCCTTGAGCAGTTTCAAGAAGGTTGTTTTACCTGTGCCTGCCTTGCCCGTAAGGAAGAGGTTAGCGCTGGTCTTTTCTATGATGTTCCATGCCAGGATGGATTCTTCGTTCATTTCCATTAGCTTCGTTTTTTAGATTTCTTCCACGATCTCGTTCATTTCCTTGCGCTTCTTCTCGGTATGAGGACAATCCTCGGCAATATGACCGAGAGGGATGATCACTACTGCCTCGAAACCTTCGCGAGGGAAAAACTGCTGCATCTTGTCTGTATCATAATTGCAGACCCAGCAGGTGCCCAGTCCTCTTTCTGTGGCAGCCAGACAGAGGTGCTCGGCAGCTATTGCCACGTCAATATCTCCATGAGGCTTCTCATCGTATCTGCGAACCCAGTTCTCATTCACGTTCTTCATTCCCACAATATACATTGGGGCTGTCTTGAACCACTCACGGTCGTAGCACTCCTGGAGTTTCTCCTTGGCCTCATCCGAACGGACGATGAGCCAAAGCCAAGGCTGTCTGTTCACTGCCGATGGAGCCAGTCGCACACACTCCATGATGTAATCCATATCCTCCTGACTTACTGCCTCGGAGGTAAACTTGCGAGCCGAGAAACGCTCCTGGCTCAATGCCAACATATTTTTCATACCATTTCGTTTTAAACTTTTTAATCCTTTTAATCCTTCTATAAACACATTCTATTTTTCTTTTCAGAAATCGAAAGCATTCACCTTTTTAAAAAGCAAAATTACAAAAAATCCCCGAAAAGCCCAAGCCTTTCGGGGATTTTCTTTCTAATCATCCTATGATTTTCCTGAATTTATTTACCCTTAAGGGAAAATATATTTAGCCTTAAGGGAAAATATTTCGAACCTTAAGGGAAATTATCCTAGATAAAGACTAGCGTTTCGAATATTTTTTGTAGTTTTGCAACACGAAAGGATTTGTAAGATAAGAAAATGATAGGATTAGCCGACTGCAATAACTTCTACTGTTCGTGCGAACGAGTGTTTCGCCCCGACCTGATAGGAAAGCCCGTGGTTGTTTTGAGCAACAACGACGGGTGCGTCATTGCACGCTCTGAAGAAGCCAAGGCGCTGGGCTATAAGATGGGCGATCCGTTCTATCAGGTAAAGGAAAAACTGGAGGCTGAAGGCGTGGCTATCTTCTCCAGCAACTATACACTCTATGGCTCACTCTCCAACAGGGTAATGTCGATGCTCTCGCACTACTCACCACACATCGACCAGTACTCCATAGACGAATGCTTTTTCGATGTGGAAAACCTTTCTTCCGTCACAGATGGTTCCCTCCTCCAACAATACGGCACCAGGATTTCTGCCGATGTGCTCCAAGCCGTGGGAATCCCTATCTCCATCGGAATCGCAGAAACGAAAACCCTGGCGAAAATCGGTTCCAAATTCGCCAAGAAATACAAGGGCTATCAGGGCTGCTGTCTCATTGATACGGATGAACGGAGACACAAGGCTTTATCGCTGTTCCCGATAGAAGATGTATGGGGAATCGGAAGACAGATTGCCCGAAAACTCGACTATATGGGAATCCGGACTGCAGCCCAGTTTGCTGATAAAAAAGAGAGTTGGGTGCGCAGTCATTTCAACATCCCCACGATGAGAACGTGGAAGGAACTGAATGGCGAAAGCTGCATCAGCATCGAGGAACTGCCGCAGAAGAAGAGTATCTGCACCAGCCGGAGCTTTGCCGGTGAAGGCATCAGCGATAAGAATGTGATAGAAGAAGCCGTGGCTAATTTCGCCGTGCGTTGCGCCGAAAAGCTGCGACATCAGGGCAGCGTGTGCCAGGGAATCACGGTGTTTGCCTGGACATCCAGGTTCAATGAGAACGTGCCGGAATACACCATCCACGATTCCCTTACCCTGCCCATCGCCACCAATGCTCAGGAAGAAATAGTAGGTGCTGCCCTCAGCATTCTCCGGGCCAAATACCCAAAACCGCTGGCAGACAGCAGAGCTGACCGCCCCGACATGTCGTTTCACTTCAAGAAGGCAGGTGTCATTCTGTGGCAAATCTCACCCGACAATCCTCGCCAGCAAGACCTCTTCGATCCTATCGACCGAAGCAAGCAAAAAGCACTGATGGAAGCCATCGATGCCATCAACCGAAAGAACGGACACGGCACCATCCGTCAAGCCGTACAGGGAACCGGTTGCCGATTCGACTTGAAACGGGAATATATGTCGAAGCGGTTTACCACGGATATTCATGAGATTCTGAAAGTGAAAACCCAATGAGATTCAGAATGATCCTCTTTCTAAAAATGGGCTCCATAAACTAAGAAAATAAATAAGAAAACAAGATGAATAAGAATAACGATAACAAGATAAGACTGACATTTCATCCTGCGGAATTCGGAGCCAAGATGCCGATTCCGCTGGCAGAGCAAAGCGTAAAGGCAGGCTTCCCTTCGCCGGCACAAGACTATATGGAGGGAGAGATAGACCTCAACGATATTCTGGTTCGCCATCGTGAGGCCACCTTCTATGTACGTGTTTCAGGCGACAGCATGCAGGATGCAGGCATTCTCGACGGCGACTTAGCCATTGTAGATAGGCAGATTGAACCCTCCAACGGCAACTTCGTCATCGCCTTCGTGGATGGCGAATTCACCATCAAGCAATTCAAGATGGATGAGAGCGGTGCCTTCGGATGGCTTATCCCATGGAACAAAAACTTCTCCCCAATCCGGGTAGATGAGACCAACCGATTCATGATTTGGGGCGTAGTTACCTATGTGATTCATCAAATTGCAGAATGAATCATCTGATTGTAGAATAACTCTTAAAAATAAAAAACTCGGGATGCTTCGAAAAAGGAAACATCCCGAGTTTTTTATATTCTTCTTAATTTATGTCTTACTAATGTCTTTTATACTTCCTGCTTCTTATAACCCACAAGTCCATACCAGAGGATGACGAACTCGCAGAAGAGAGGAACGAGCCAGGTGAACTGCCATGAACCGATATAATCAGCAAGCAATCCCTGAAGCACAGGGAAGACGGCACCACCGAAAACTCCCATCATAAACACACCCGAAGCCTTGGAAGTATATTCCTTCAAGCCATCCACTGCCAAGGTGAAGATGCAACTCCACATGACACTATGGAACAATCCCACAGCAGCCATCAACCAGAGATTTTCGGTAAGCATGGAAATAGCCATCAATACGATTGCCGCCACGCTAACGGCGATGAGCATAGGGCGAGGTGCCACGTTCTTCAAACCGGCAGAAACCATTCTGCCTATCATGAATCCTCCCCAATAGAGTGTGGCAAGAAGGGCTGGAGAAAGATCGTAACCATGTCCCATCAAATCCATCGCATGAAGATTCATATTGTTGCCGATTCCCACCTCGGTTCCCACATAGAAGAAGATGGTAATCACACCATATTTCAAATGGCGGAACGACCAGATGCTGCGTTTCTTCGCATTTCCGGAATCATCAGAAGGAGTTGTCTTTCCTTCAGATTCCACATCTTGAGTTTCCTCTCTCGTACCCTCAATGTCAGGAAGATTCGCCTTGGAAGTGCTCCATGTTGTAAAGGCAATGATGAGCATCATCACCAGAAAAGGAATGGTGAGCTGGTCGGCAGAAACACGATCCAGAGACACACCTGCAAACATCACGCCCGTTACGAAGAAAGGAGCGATGGTAGTACCGAATGAATTCACCGCACAAGTGAAGTTCATGCGCTGCACCGGTTGAGTGCCCGGCAAAGGATAGGCAGCTATGTATGGATTGATAACCACCTGAAGCATTGCCGCAGACGTACCCATCAGATAGGAACCGAAAAGGAAAATGAAATATCCGAATGGTACGAAATCCTGAGAAATATGTATACCTGCCCCACCCCAATATTCAGCAATCAGCGCCGAAGCAAGATAGAAGGCAAGTCCCAGCACCATGACCAGCATCGAACGGATGAGCGTCTTCTTATAGCCCACCTTGTTGAGCAAGCGTCCCGTCTTCGCACTATTGAGCAGATAGCCCAGGAAGAAGGCGAAGGAGATAAGCGTAGCCAGGGAGTTCTTGGTAGTGGTAACCTCCGAGAGGAAGGCTATCTTCAAGGGGCCCTGACACTGACCATTGACGGTAGTAAGGAAGCCCACTATAAAATAGATGAATGTCAGGAGCAGGAAGGGTCCTGCACTCCTGAGTGTTATCGATTGTTTCATAAATTACAAGATTTCTTCTTCCAAAACCTTCATGGCACCCTTTGCCTTGATGTCTTCCACCATCTTCAGGTAAAGCTCTACAAAATGAGAAGCTGCCTTGAGATCGGTGCTTGTAAAGGCTGAAATGCCAAGGAAATCGAGCGCATCATCGCTGTCGATGGCTTTATGGTCATCAACGGTGAGCCATGGATCTGCCACTTCGAATGCATCACCATTGTCATCTACCTGATACTTCAGATAATGACGGTAAGCAGCAAAGAGGTAAGCCACACGCTTGAACTCCACATCCTGACGCTTGCCAGAAGCATCATCAGCAATCATCTTCTCCAGGTTCGGCATCACATAAACAGGGAACTTGCTGGCACCATCGAAGCAGAGACGAGCCACCTGGTCGCTGACCATGCGGTTGCCAAAACGCTCTACCAGGCACTGCTTGTATGCCTCCAGATCCGTATCCTGTGGAGCTGGCACGTAAGGCGTAATGTCTTCGTCCATGAAGGCACGTACAAACTTACGGATTCTCTCATCGTGCATAGCTGCATCTACCTTGCGGTAACCGCCGAGGAAAGATGGATAAGAGAGCAATGTATGAGAAGCATTCAAGAGAGAAAGCTTCATATTCTCGAAGGCAGTCACATCGTCAGTCATCTGAGCACCCACGGTTTCCCATGCTGGGCGACCGGCCGCAAAGTTATCCTCTACTACCCACTGGATGAAGTCCTCGCAATAAACAGGAGCCTCATCGCAGGTTCCGTTCTGAGCATTCAATCGCTCGATGTCGGCAGGACGGGTAGCAGGAGTAATACGGTCAACCATAGAGTTAGGGAAGGTAACGTTCTCCTCCATCCAGGCAGCGAGTTCCTTGTCCTGAGCTCCCACGAAAGTCATGAAAGCCTTGCGGGCTGTATTGCCATTATGCTGCAGATTATCGCAGGAAAGGATGGTGACAGGACCATTGCCTGCAGCCTTGCGGCGACGCAATCCCTCGGCTACATATCCGAAGGCTGTAACCGGCTTGGCAGGATTCTCGATATCGTGAGCCACCTGCGCATTGTCGAGCATGAATTCGCCACTCTGACGAGAGATGTTGTATCCGCCCTCGGTGATAGTGAGGGTGATGATCTTAATATCCTTAGACGCAATCTTGTTCAGAATCTGCTCCTGCTCCTCAATTCCCCAATAGAGTTCAACGAGCGCACCCAACTGATAAACCTGGATGCTGTCGTCGCGTCCACATACGGTAAGGGTGTATTCGCCGTCCTGCTTCTTCAGGGCGTGGTAGAGGCGCTCATCACCCGGGAGAATCATTGCTCCACAGATACCCCAGTTCTGCTGGGTATTGTTCTCGAGGAGCTTATTGGTCATAAACTCCAGGTGAGCACGATGGAAGTTACCTACTCCGAAGTGCAGGATGCCTGCCTTTACCAAACTGCGGTTATAAGCATAACCTTTCACTACCTGAGTTGCATTTGCTGCGTTTGCATTTACTAAATTTGCCATAATTCTTGTATTGTTAGCTGTTATTATTTAATTATTTACTCTTTCCGAGAGCAAGCTGCCTAGATGTGTCTCTTCAGCAAGCCTGTCTCTCGTTTTCGATGGCAAAGATAGTTCGTTTTTTCGAGATAAAAAGATATTTTTTTCGAAAAAACCTTGCAAACGTTCCCGCAAACGTTCCCAATTTCTGCAAACGTTTTAAATACTATTCTCCTGTAGATTCCCTACATCGCATCGTGGTCTTCAGCACCACCTGCCTGTCCTCCATCTCCGGATTGTTGATTTTCTCCATCACCAGTTCTGCCGCCTTTCTGCCCATCTCCTCCAGCGGAGGCTCCATAGTAGTAATCTGCGGAGAAACGATGGTAGATAGTTCCGTGCCCGAAAAACCAGCCACGAAGATCTCTTCCGGTATCCGCTTACCCAAAGCGCGGAGCCGATTCTGCGCACCTATCGCCAAAGTATCAGTAAAGGCGAAGACGGCATCAAATTCCACCTTATTATATATAAGGCGGTCGATGGCATCAGCTCCATCCTTAAAGGTCATTCCCGTTTTCACAATCAGCGCAGGATCAAAAAGATGGAATTTCTCCATCGCCTCACGATAACCCAAGCCTCGCTGATAGGCATTGTAAATGTCGTCGGGTCCCTGCAGATAAGCGATGCGCTTCTTGCCCAGGCGAATCAGATGCTCCACCATGAAATAAGAATCTACATTATCATCCACCACCACCTGCGGCATCTTCAATCCATACGGAATGCGGTCGTAGAAGACAATCGCCATACCATCTGCCGCCAACTGCTGATACATCTCGATGTTCTTGCGATAGCTGCATAGGCTCACTATCAGCCCATCCACCATAAACTGCTCCATCATCTTCAGGTTCTCCAGTTCCCGCTCCGGCTTCTCATCGCTCTCGGCAATCATCACCTTCTGGTTCTTCTTGTAGAGCACTTCCTGTATTCCGTTAATCACCTGTGAAGCATAAGGGGTGTGCATCTCCGGCACGATGACACCAATGGTGTTCGTACGCCCCATCTTCAGGTTCATCGCCACCGGATTGCGCTTGTAGCCGAGTCGCTTTGCCTCTTCCACCACCATCTCGCGCGTCTCCTTGCGAATGTTCTTGTCATCCGTCAACGCTCTGGAAACTGTGGAGACCGAGATGCTGAGCGAACGGGCTATATCCTTGATAGTTACATGTTTCATGATTATGTTTTTATAAGATAAACGTTCGAATATTGAAGTTGTCGATGCAAAAATACAACATTTCCTTCAAAATCAAAAACTTTTCTTGGAAAAAGACAAGAACAACTACCCAAATGCTATCTGCATATTACATTTTGCAACATCATTTGCAAGAATAAAAAATGAGAACGATTGCAACCGGTTTCTATCCCATTTTTCTACTCATCTTCCTTTGCCACCTCATTAAAAAGTTGTACCTTTGCAGTCGAATTTTCAGCGATGACTAGGCTATATGCCTTCTAAGAATAGAATTTTCAGCAAATATATGTATTTAGTAATTCCAAACAAACAGCAGTAGTTATGAGTATTAATATCAAGAGAAATCAGTTGAAGAGAGTTGT
>ERZ791632.8-NODE-8-length-95009-cov-9.63666_pt1 | contig 95009 bp, 112 predicted proteins | sample MGYA00510263_ERZ791632 | MGnify/ENA primary metagenome ERZ791632 (study PRJEB30046, sample SAMN00715181) | human gut metagenome | study: EMG produced TPA metagenomics assembly of the A metagenome-wide association study of gut microbiota in type 2... | reverse complement strand
TAAAGTCAGCGACTTAGAGTTCAAGTTTACCACCACAAGCATATCTTCTTGAGGTCTTAGTAACTCCTGCTTTAGGAGTTGCTGGTTTTGCTCTACCTGTTTTATTTCTCATAATAATTTATTTTATTTATACAATTTTATTGGTTTTGAACAAACTCTGCAACTATTAGCTTTCCATTTAATTTAATTAGGCGTGCATAAATATTATATGATAGGGTTAAGCTATCACATTTATATAATATTGGAGTGTTAGATGATACTACCTTCATTTTATACATTATAGATGTATTCATATCATCAATACCAAATAGGGTTCCACCTAGAGAACCTGTGGAGACTATCTCCAAGGTACCTCCTTCTGATGCACCCTTAAACCAATTAAATACATTGATATTACCTGAGAGGTCATTACTAATAATCTGATGATTTGTAATAAACGGAATATCACGTCTACCATGAGAATTAGTTTGAAAGTTACTAGAAACAACACTTACAGTTCTATCCATAAATTTAAGTAAATGTTTTAATCCATTTAAATCTAAAAACTTCATATTAATTAATTTTTAAAATTATTATTAAGCAAATAATGCATCTATCTCTGCTGTAGTTATTGCGCTGTCCGCAGTTGCACCATCAGCTATGTAATCTAATTTATTCTTGTCTCTTATGGACATTAAGCCTGACATATTAGATGCAGCCTCTTCAAGTACTATTTCTACACTTTTAACATTATCACCTAGAGTATTAAACAATATAATCTGCTTTTGTATCAGTCCCTGTGGTGTATTAGCGATAGCCCTTTTGTCTAGTCTAATTGAACTAAAGTCAACTGTCTCCACCTTTTTAGCATAAGGTGACAAGTCATAGGTGGTGTTTGTATCAGTCCACGGAACATTAACATAAGCCTTCTCTCCATCCATCTGCACTGGATAATTTCTTCCGTTGGCTGCATAGCCTACTTTAATACCTCCTCTAGTAGCAGCAGTTGCAAGAGGGAGAAAATAATTGTTTGCCCTAGCCTCGATGCCATCCAACTTAACCTTGTCTGTATTACTCATTGCTCCAGTTGTGGAACTGCTAGCAGTAGGCATAGCTTCTGATATATCGATGCCATTTCCCATGGTAATAGCTAGGAAGAGGTCAGAACCTCTTTGCTGCCAAACCAAATTACTTAGTGTCTCACTCTTCTTAGCATAATCTGCAAGGTCTACTGTAGCACGGAAGTCTCCAAGTTTCTCCCACTTTGAAGCATCATAAGCTGCACTGGTATCACCAGTATAAATATATTCCTCATATTGATTCTGTGTAACACCACTAGTATCTTTAATAAGATAAATATGCTTCTTAATATTAGTTGTAGGAAGAGCAGTTACTACTTCTGCAACTGTAGTATCAAGATTACCTAATTGGGCTAATGGAACATTGCCATTTGCATCAAGTCCTGCAACACCATTAGCTCTACCAATTTCTTTAACTGAACCATTTGCCATAAGAACTTGTGTAGAAGTACCACCACTCTTTTTAAATTGTGGAGCTGAAATATAACCTGAGTTAATGCTTACAGCATCTATATTCTCATTATTATCATCATCATGATAACCCAAACTAATATTACTATGCTCTATTGTAACATATCTTTGAGTATGTGAATTGTGCTCTTGTACACTTAAACTATCTAAAAGAGTAACACTTCCATCTATAATACCACCCTTTAATGACAAATAATTATTGCCAATCCAAGTTTTTACTTTACCAAAAAAATGAGTTAAACCATTTAAATCTAAAAATTTCATATATATATATTAATTAAAAGTTATGCAAATAAATTATTTATTTCAATATTAGTAATAGGAATAAGTGTTTCCTTTAAATACTTTTCAAAGTCTAAATTAAACCATTTATCTTCCTCAGAAAACTCTTCTAGAGTTCCTCTAAATTGATAAAATTGCCAATTACCATTTACATCTTGAAAAGTAATAAATAAACCCTCTTTTCTTTGTAATTCAGGTACTAAATTAATAGCTTCTGATAAAGAAATATAATGTTCATCATACTTATTACTAATATTAATTATATCTTTATCTCCTAAAGATATTTGTTCAAGAAAATCTACAATTTTAATTTTCTTATTTTTACCATTTTGTACTATGGATATAATATCTTTAGGAGTAACAGGCTCTGCATTAGGTAACTCACTATCTTTTACACTAACTTTAAATAGAGCTTGTTGTATTTTTAGAATATCTTCTCTTGTAAAAAACATACTTATACTTTTCTAAATTGTTCATTAAAATCTGTTATCCTAAAACCACTGAAGTCAATATGGTCTATATCATATATACCTATATTTCTCCAAGCAGATATACACTTATTATATACTTTTATATTATTATGATATATCCATAGTAAAGACGTATCTATTGGTGCTTGTTCACTTTTAGAATATTCTAATTTATCTATCTTGGAAGAAATAAAAGCATTTAGTTTTTTATCTTCTGTATACATATTATACTTGTATTAAACCACTAGTTCTAAATTGTGCTAATAAATTATTTACTACTCCAGCTACTTGACCAATAGTAGCAGTATCTGCATTTAAGTCTGCTATATTAGTGATAGCTTTAACTCCACCTAAAATATTCTTAGTAGCAGTTGGTAATGTGTAATTTTGCAGATTAGCCAATTTATTCTTTTCTGCTGTAGTATAATCATTACTAGATAATTGTTTACCTTCAACTTTGTCTACTTTATTATTTAATTCAGTTGAAAAGTCTTTTAAGGTAAATTCCTCATCTTTACTTACTACTCCTTCAATAGATATTAAATATTTAACTGCATGACCCTCACTTGTTATAATAAGTGCTGTACCTCCTGTAGCAGGAAGCCAAGAAGCAGTACCATATCCATAATTAATATCTGTAAAGAAAGTATGGTCATTAGTTTGAATAGATTGAAGTTTCTTTAAATTATTAGCTTTAATTTCATCACTATCTCCTATTTCTAATTCTACTACACCTTGTTCTGAACCAAATATAGATAGGTCTTTTTTAACTTCTCCCATTTCTTTATCTAATGAATCTACTTTTTCTTCAAGTTCTTTCCTATCTTCATTAGATTCTCCTAAAGTAGTCCAAGTACCATTATTATAATATTTAGCAGTATTACCACATACCCAAATAACATTATTATCATTAGGCATATCAGACTGTACTACAAGTTGATTTATTATTTTCATTGTTTATTATTTACTTGTTTATGAATTTGTTGTCTTTTAATTGATAATTCCTTATCAAGTTTTTCCTTTAAGAAATTAAGATTAGTATCAAATTGTCTTCTATTTTCATCTAGTTTAGCTTGCTCCATAGAATTATCAGGTTCCTCTATAGGAGTTTCTTTAGAAGCTGCATTAATCTGAGCAACTAATATCTTAGTCTCATTATTCTCTTGATTCATCTTATATTCTTGCTCTCTTTGAAGTTGTTCACTCTCAGCTTTCTGTTGTAAAGTAGCTTGAGCTTGTTGTGCTTCCTGTTGTTGAGATTGTTGTAATTGCTGTAATTTGGCATTCTCATCTTTCTTAACCATATTAATTTTTTCAGCAAGGGAAGCTGTACCAAATAACTGCATAATAGTAGAGAATGATAATGTCTGATTTTGTAAAGCTGCTTGTGCTAATGTCTCTATCTGTTGATTCAACTTTTGAGAAGCTTCACTATTATCTACAACTAAACCATAGTCACATTCAGCAAATTCATCACCATCTATTTCTATCATCTTTAAAGCACCATCAGGTAATATATATTGGAATTTCTTCTTATTACCTTTCATAGCTATTTTAGCTGTTTCAATAAAAGCTTCAAGAACTCTTTTCTTTAAGTTTTCATGTGTAACAAATAACCATTCAGTAATATGTGCAGATTGCAATGTTGCTCTTTCAACTCCACCTACAGTTTCTCTATTACTAACTTGACCTTCTCTTTGAGGAGAAATACCTGCTACTTCTGACATTTCATTTTTAATAAAGGTAAGCAATTCTACATAAGATTGTATCTGATTAGCATCACTTGCAGATATAACTCCATTTGAAGCATTATTCATAGCTCCTGCAAGTTTTCCTGTAGCAGCACCTACATTACCTTCATTAAAAGAATCTTGAACATATAATCCTAAAGTCTTAGCAAAATACATCCATTTATCCATTCCCCAATTCTTAGGTTTCTTAGAGAAATCAAAACTAACTAAAGTACCCCAGTTTCTAGCAATTAATTTATTTAATCTATCATGAATAACATCATATAAATAGTTATATGGTTTCATCATATCAACTAAACTGAAAGGCTTATTATCATTAAGATTATATAAAGAACCTATAATACCAAAATGACATTTTGAAGGATTCATTAAACTATTATATTGTACAACACAAGGTCTCATATTAACATAGATATTCTCACCTATCTTAGTACCTTCCCATGCCTGATTAATATAATAAGTTTCTTCTTCTTCACCTAAGTTTTCATTAATTACATAATCTTCTGAATAGAAATTATATTGAGGTTCACCATCTTCATCATAAGATTTTACTTTCTTAATTTTTCTTTTAGATTTCCAATATACTCTAAGTACTTTAATATTACCTGCCATATCATAAGGCATAAGGCTTTCTGTATATCCATCTGTGATAGAACTAAAGAAACCTTCTTGGCTTACTTCTGCATTATTAACTTCAATATTTTCATCTAAGAAATTAGTAGGTATCATAGTATATCTAGGGTCAACATTACTCATTTCATCTGTTTTACCTTCATCAATACCTACTTTAAGATTCTCAATATAATCAATATCTTTCTTCTTTAATACATCATGGAATGTATCTATTATTCTTCCAGGACTCCAATAATCTTCAAGAATAATAATATCTGCATCTTCTATTCTATTACTATATCCTGATTTGAGTATTCTTACTTTTAAAGGATTTAGTCTTCTTACTACAGGTTCTCCTCCTTCAATACTACATTGATAGATTTCTTCACCTACAGTCATTGCATCTCTGAATCCCTCATTAAACATTACTTTCATATCATATTGCTTGACATAATGATTAAGGATTAAATTTCCTCTTTGTTCTCTTGCATCCTGCCAATTATATGTAAAGTAATCATTAATTCTATCTAATTCCTGACTAGCTTCTTCATCACTCATAGAATTATCAGTTATCCATTCCTGTAATCTCTGATTTAATTCTTTTTTCTTATTCTCTTCTATTTCAGAAATAGCAGTAGGATTAGTTACTATAACTCTATAATCAAATACTCTTTTTGATTCTTCTCCTTGAAGAACATTAAGTTTAGGAAGAAGAATACTATAATGTTGTATTTTATTAGGTATATAATCTGCTTTAATATCATCTGGATTTAATATTAACTGCAAATCATTCATATGTAATTTACCTAATAATAAATCATAGTTAATCTTCTTATGAAGAACACTCTTTCTGCATAGAGAATAATGAGTGAATGATTTAGAATCAAAAAAATCTAGGCATTGTTTTCTCCACTTTTTAGTCTTTCTAGAAAATGGTAAAGCCTGTCTTGGAAAACTACTTATTTCACTCATATTATTATTAATTTAATTTGCTTGCAAAGATATATAAAAAAATCCACTTATACCTATATATAAGTGGATTTCTTATTATTTTAATCTATTTTTACTAAATTTACTGTTTACCTATATGTCTAGCATCAAAATTCTTAGTAAAGAATTCATCATTACCTGCATAATCTTTACTTAGTCTTTCTGAACTAGATTCTGTTCTTCCTGTACCATATCTAATAATATATTGCTCTCTATAGAGCATTAATATACCTAAAGCTCTAATTCTATCCACATTTATATCTGGATTAAATTGAATTGCCTCTTCAATTAAGGCTCTAGTCTTTAATGTATATAATTTAGGTACTTCCTGTATTTCTATATGTCCATCTTCTTGTTTGACTTCTACAGGTACTTTCATTAATAACCAATCCTTAATAAGTCTATTTGCAAAGTTATTAATATTAGCACTAACATTAACACCTTTAGCATTAGAACCAAAAGAAGAATACTTAACTAATTGTTTATCTCTTAAATATTCTGGAGTATCAGCTAATCTAAATGTATTTCTAGTCTTTTCCATATAAGAATATAAACCCTTCTTATTACTTTCATATAAAGCTTTAGCATTATAGAAAATACATAGTTTAAGTACCATATCATGTGCTTCGTCAGCAAAGTTTGTTCTACCAGTATATTCAGCAGCTAAGTTATCTACAAATGTATCTAAAACAAAGATACTATATAAAGAATGAGATTCTGCTTGGTCATTGTCATATGGGTCTACTCCTATAATATATCTATTATTAAATACTTTACCTTCTCTATCTTTCTTAGGCATAGAATATATCTCTAAAGCACCTTTAGTATCATTATCTACTGGATAAGTTCTAATAGGAATATCATCTGTTGGTCTAAATTCTATTTCTCCTGTACCAGTAGTATATAGTTCTCCTACATATATATCATCATATAAACTAGGATTCTTATCAAGAGTATCAGCTCTTTCTTGTAAAGACGCTACAGGAAAAAATGCATCTTTTACTTTAATAATAGCCTCTGCTGGTGTAATAGGGTCCTCTGCTATAACTCTAAGTACTGATGTAGGGTCTGCACCATATTTAGCTTTATATCTAGCCATTAATACTTGTAATAGGGCTTTAATTACATCAGATATACCATCTTTGTTATAACATCCTGCTCTATTAATATATGCAGGAAAAAAGAAGCCAAAAGTATCTTTACCACTACCCTTTTTATCATATACATTAGGTACACTTTGTATATTATAAGAGTTAGGTGCATATAATAATTTCTTAGCAGATAAAAATGATGATTCTTTATTGTTTGCTGTACCAACTAGATACATACATGCAAAAGTATAATCACCATCTTCTACTGATTTTCTAGTTACATCATATAGTTCCAATAAGCCATCAAAAGTACCCATCTCTTCATATAATATCCAACCTCTCTTACCTCTAAGTTTATCACTATCATCCTTAGCAGATACACCTAATACCTGATTCATAGAACCACCTATAGCACCATTAGGTTTCTTATACCCCATTTGCCAAGACATTTCATTAGGTGAATTCTTTAATAAAAGATTAGGAAAAGGAGTATTATCTATAATAAATGAAAGCTCTGGTATAAACTTATTTAAAGTACCATCCTTATCATCTTTAAGATACTCTTTTTGTGCAGCAGTAAGTACTGTAATACATCTTTTATGTGTAGCTTCTGATTCTCCTACAATAAGATTATGTGACATTATTGTAGCTAAAAAATAGCTCTTGGCACAATTATGAGTAGTTACAAAATCTCCTATAAGATAACAATTATCTTTAGAATCTACTGTTACACATTTAGCTTTTTGCTTACCTACATATTCAATATTTATAATTTTAGTTCTTAATTCCCTATTTATTGAATATTGATTAGTAATTACTTTTTCTTTCTTTTGTTTCCTTGGAAGATTAGCAATTATATCTCTAGTAAAAATTGTCAATGCATAACTAGGTAAACATTCTTTTATAATGTCATTAACTCTATATCCTGTCTTCTTTATAGTATAAGAACAATTATATCCTAAGCTTCTACATATAAAAGCTATATCTTCTATCATTCTTTTTGAGCTTAATGCTATTATATATCTACCTTTATTATCTAAAGTACCATCACTATCCATTAAACCTTTTAATAAATTAAGTCTAACTTCTCTAGAGTTATATTTATATTCATTAGGTATAAATTTATCTTCAGATTTTTTGTTATATAATCCGTATTCTTCTAAAATTTTATGCCAATTAGGAATATTGATTCTATAAGCATATTTAGCTTTCCATTTTATTATATTGTAGGGAATGTACTTTCTTTCTACTTCTAAATCTTTAGGGTCTTGAGTATAATAGCAAGAACAATATCTAAAACTACCATCTCCTAAAAGTAATCCAAAAGTATAAGCATCTACTTTAGTTTTATGATAAGACATTTCTATTCCCTTATTTTTAGGAATTGAACATACATATTCTATTCCTAATGGGTTTCTATCAGAAATTTTTCTTTTTCTTTTATATTCCTTTAATAATTCTAAAGTAGTCATAATTTGAATTTCTTTTCTATTATGAAATTCTATTTTCCACAAATGTTCATCAGAAGCTAAAATCTTTCTACCATCTCTTAAAGTTATTTTATATACATCACATTCCTTATCATAAGGAATATCTATTACTTTAGTAATATTACCATAAGTTCCATATAGTTCATCTCCTATATTTATATCTTTCCATTTTCTCCAGCCTAGAGGAGTAAAAACCTTTTGATTATAAGGATGAGCACCTCTTTTTGCTAATTCTATTGCATGATGTCCTTGCTCTCTAGCATTATAAAGATATATACTTCTCCACCATATACCTTCAAAGAAGAAACCAAAAGATTCCTTTCTTATAGCTTTCTTTTGTCCTTCTTTATAGAAGTTTACCATCATTGGACAATAATTAAGAAACCAGTAAAGAAAACCAGTAACATACATACCATCAGATTGTCTTATAAGTCCTTCTCTACATCTTCTTAATTCTTCTCTCCAATACTTTCTATATTCACTATTAGGATTACTATTAGGTCTCAATTTGGTATAACAATCATTCTTTAAATAAAATAATGCTGCTTGTCTAAAATAATCTGCATCTTTATATATAGGAGGATTAGTTATATCTACAATAGCTCTACCTTCTTTATCTCTAGGTAAATCTTCTATCTTAGGTCTATTAGGATTAATAAGATTCTTAATAAAAGGAACTATATTAACAATCTCTGTAAACTGTTGAACTACTTCCTCTGGATATTGAGAAAGTAATTCTTCAGTTATAGGAGTTTGATATTCATTAGTTTCAATCAATATTGCCATATATTAATTTAATAAAAGTTTCAGTTCTCATTAAATTAAATACATATAAAAGATATTCCTTACTTAAGTTTTCCCAATAAATATCTTCTGAACCACTAGGACATTTATCTGTGTTCATTATTGTAAATATCTCTTTATCCTGTACAGGAGTAACATAATAGAGCTTGATAATAAACTTCTTATAAATAGGAGGTTTCATAGTTTTGATATTTCTTTTAACTACAAAATGTCCTTTTATATCTAACTTTTCAAGTTTTCTTTTATCTTCTAAATATTTATTTAAAGCACTTGTTATATCCTCTATTTGCATAGTATATCTTGTTTTAATAATGATATAATACATCTAGTTAACCATTCAACTAATGCTTCATTCTCTGATTCTTTAAGCCATTGTCCTGTATCCAATATAACATGTACAATCTCATGAACTAATGTTAAATATAACTCTGAATCAGGTTGCTTAGCTTTTATTACTTCTCTACTTATTCTTACCTCTCTTATATTACCTTTAGTAAGTCCATAATGAAGTAGATTATCATTTGCATCTAATGTATCTACTAGTTTAATAGTAAAAGTAGTGCCAAATATATCAAACTGTTTATTATTAAAATCTTCTATATTCATATTATTCATCTTCAAACATTGATTTTTCTTGTGAACCTCTAATAGATTCATCTTGCATAATTTCTCTAGCTATAGTCTTTTCTGCTTCATCTAAATCCTTAACTAATGAAGGAACCTGTTTAATTGTAGCAGTAATAGTATTAAGAGTATATATAGGTTTACCTTTATCATCAACTTCTGTTAAATCTATATTTCTTAATAACTGTCTTAACTTATCTACTGCTGCTCTAGTGTCTTCAAGTAATAATGCAGAAGTAGGCTTAAAAGAACTATAATAATCTATAGCATCCTGTAATATTTTATCTATCTTCCAATCATCAGGTAAACCTTCTCCTTCTACTATAGCTTTAAGTCTTTCATTCTCATCAGTTAAATATTGATAATCAGACCTAGGGTCTGAATAAAAATATATAAAAGCTAACTCTTGAATAAATCTTGATTTATCTTTTGAATGGTCTCTAGTATGTAACTTCTTAAATACTTTAAGAGCTAATATTTCAGGTTCAAAAGTAAGATTATATCCTTCATATTTTAATAACTTCATATCTCTATAAAAAATTAAAGTTCTAGCTTTTGACTATGACTATTTAATTAGACAATAATACTTTTTTTTCCAGGAAGAATAAGAGTCTGTTTCTTAGGTTTTTCTACTTCAACATCATCCCACTCTTCAATAATATAATCAATATCATTTGACTGTAAGAATAGTACTAGTTTATCTCCCATAGGAATGATAGGTAGAACATAATCAATAACTGCATTATCTTCAATAACACCATCATTAAGTGAACCTTTTTTATGCTTCATCTTAGCATATTTAATAGGATTAATATGTACTATCATACCTTCTTTAAATGGAGTATTAGGACCTGCTGCTATTACAGTTTGTTCCATCATTGGTTCTCCTTTACCATGAGTAATAATACCATTCTCATATAAATCCTCTTCATAAAGATTTAAAGAAGTTACTACATGGTCAAATGTAGGTTTAATTTTCTTTGCTTTAATTATCTTCATTTCTACTCTTCAATTCTTTGATTATATTAAATTGTTTCTTTTTATTCTTATACCTATCATAAGTAACATAGAACTTACCTATAGAAGGTATATTAATATTAGGTCTAAGCCTATTGAACTCTTCCTCTGTAAGATTTTCTTTAAGAGGAAGAGAAGACATATAGTCTCTTATAGTTATCCAATAAGCTTTATATACTTTATCTACGAATTCTTCACTTAAATTAAGTTCTTTTGCTACTTTTATAACTGAATCTTTATAATTCATCTTTTATCTTTTCTTCATCAAATACAAGTAATAAAGTAAACATCTTACCTTCTTCATATTCTGGAATAAATCTTGAGTAGATTTTATTATCCTTTATGAATTTTACTTTTCTCAATTTACCAAGTATTACTTGATAATATTGATTAGTAATGTGTAACTCTTTCATCATTTTATCTTTATTCTCTTTACTGAATAAGACATCATTTAGTATCTTTTCATCAGATATTTTCTTACTAAGTTCATATCTGTTTTTAAGCATACAAGCAGCTACTTCTAACTCTCTATCTGACAAAGTATGAAAAGGTCTTAAGAACTTTAACCATAGTGTGAAAAATCCCATTAAGTTCTTATAAGGAACTTTTAGTGCACTATTTGGTCTATCCATTTTATTCTGATTCTTTATCTTCTTTATTCTCCTGTGCAGGAGTCATAAGTTCTATAATCTCTTTAGCACAAGTATCTCTAAATTCTGCACTAAAAGGATAAGTAGATTCTACCACCTTAAACAAGAATTCCAATCTCTTAATTGTATCTGCCATATAAAGCTCTTGACACTTCTGTTTAAGCTTCATATTCTCCTGTGCTAACTGATTAGCAACTTCATTTAACTGCTCATAAGTGAGTTTCTTTTTTTCTCTATTCTCTCCCATATTTATTTATCTTTAAATTCTTCTAAATAATGATAACCATTTTTATTAAAAAACATTTTATCCCACTCTTCAATAGGAGCTTTTCCTATATTAGTAGAATTACAATCTTCACAATATTCTGAACCCTCTAATACTGCTACATATCCTATTTTTAAAGATAGGCATTTCTTGCAATAATATACAGGTTCTTTATTGTATTCTTCTTTATGTTCATTATTAAACTTCTTCATATTAACCTATTCATAATAGAAACAATAGAACCTGTTTATAGCATATACTATATCAACTATTTGGTCCTTAGTAATATCCTTCTTATTAATATTATCACGTAACTCTTTACTAGTTGTACCTGAACAACTATTTATTGTTTTTAACATTCCTGCCATATTATTTTCTCCTTCCTCCTTTAGCAGCAGCATTCATTGCGTTTGCTCTTTTAGTTAAATTAGCTGCTTCTTTTCTTGCAGCTGTTGTTGCTCTCTTTAATCTAGCTTTATCAGACATAATTTCCTGATACCTAGCCATTGTTCTAGCATCATCTTCTGCCTGCCATTGTAAATCACTTTTTATTGCCATACTCTTAATATTTTTATATTAGTACTCCTAACAAGATTTGAACTTGCATAGCCTAAAGGCTGAGGGATTTTAAGTCCCTTGTGTCTACCAATTCCACCATAGGAGCATTGTTTTATTTAACTGCTGCAAAGATAATACAAATATTTATATTATGCAAGGAAATTACATACTTTAACACTTAATTAACAGTCATTAAAAAAGGAGGTATTGACCTCCTTAACCATAGTGTATGAGCCATATTGCTCATAACACTTTAATCATCAATTAATTAAGCAGGACACATAGGAGAAATACCATGTTTATAGAATGGTTCCATAGCATCTGCATAAGCTTTAAAATAAGCTTTAATCATGCTTTTTACAAATGTAATAACTTTCATAATAATACAAATTTAAAGTTTATATTGAGCTTCTCATAGGACTCAAACCTATAACCTTCACCTTACAAGGGTGACAATCTATCATTGATATAGAGAAGCTTATTTCTTTTCATATTTTTCTGACCACGCTTTAGTAATACCTACAGATGTAAATATAGCCGCTACTGCTGTAATATATTGTGCCATACCACTTAAATCTGTATGTATTGTATGTTCATTAAATACTTCTACTAATAATACTATTATAGGTACTATAAGTAATAATATACCTACAATAGTTACAGATACTAGAAAGAAATTCTTAGAACTTACTCCTGTATTATTCTGTATAAGTTTTAATAAATAATTCATAGTCTCTCCTATGGGACTTGAACCCATGACCCCAAAATTAAAAGTTTCGTACTCTACCAACTGAGCTAAAGAGAGTAAATAGTAGGAGCAGAGGGACTTGAACCCCCGACAATTTGGATATAAGCCAAATGCTCTAACCGACTGAACTATACTCCTATTTATAGCTGGGATAGAGGATTACGATACCTCAACCTTTTGATTAACAGTCAAATGCTCTGCCTTTGAGCTATATCCCAATAATAGCACTCTACTTTATTAAGGGAAAGTAGAGTTGAAAACCTTAGTTTAATATATTAAATCTAAAAGTTAATAGTTGTGGGTGTTGGATTCAAACCAACGACCACTTGGTTATGAGCCAAGTAAGCTATCACTGCTACAACCCACGATATAAGGGAGATAACTCTAGCCTCCCTTATTACTAAGGATTCTACGACATCCACTAGGACTAAACTTACATAGATAAACTAAAACCTAGGAGTTACGTTGTATTCATATATGCATCTACAATACTTTACTATGTGGAGACAGAGAGACTCGAACTCTAAACATTTCCTTGCAAAGGAAATATGTTACCAATTACACCACTATCCCCAAATTAAGCAGTTAATCTTCACAGATTTACTGCTTATAATCGCTGTATGTTTGCCACATTTTTTTTACTCACATAAAAATTTTTAAATATAACTACCTTGTCTTCACAGATTTAGTAGTTTTAGAATATTAAAAGTTACAATTTTCATTGGATTTCTCAAATCCTCTTGTGACTCTGATAGGATTCAAACCTATGACCCACAGCTTAGAAGGCTGTTGCTCTATTCAGTTGAGCTACAGAGCCATCATAGTTGGAATACCCAGATTCGAACTGAAAATTAGAGGACCAAAATCTCTCGTGTTACCCTTACACCATACTCCAATAGTAATGGGTAAGAGATTCGAACTCCTGATGTAGGGATGAAAACCCTATGACTTAACCACTTGTCTAACCCACCATATTCTCCCAATAAAACCTGCAAGGGAGAATATCGCCATTTATTTATGCAGGTTAATAATATTAAGGTCATCACTCTTAATATTATAATGTGTAATCAAAAGATTACTTTATATGCTTTTCACTAAGATTATTTGCCCATTTCTCAGTGTAAAAGTCATAGTAATTCTTCTTTCTTAATGAAGGAAATATCCTTCTTAAACCACAATAAGTAATACTAGGAATACCTATTACAATTAAGTATAAAGGACCTAATATCTTACTTTGAATTGTATGTCCTAATTCATGTTTAACAGTTTTCCTATATTCTGAATTAAGTCCTACAAATACATAACAACCTAAAGTAACTGCTCCTCTCATAACACAAGGAATTACTATAGCTTGTTTATATCTGGAATCTACACCTAAATCTTTACACATCATTACTAAATATCCTATATATAGTATAGCTAATAAGTGCTGAGGTAATTGCCATATAAACAATATCAGATTCCTTATATAATTCATAATTAACTTCATCATTTCAAACATCTATTATTTTACGGATGCAAAGATAATATAAATATTTTAAACTACCAAATTTATTAAGATTATTTAACTTTTGAATTAAGTAATGCAGCTCCTGTACCCAGTGGAATAATACTGTATCTTAAATCACTAATACTAAAATTATCTCTTTCAGATAGAGGGATTATATTACCTAAATCATCATAAGTAACAGCAGAAGAATACTTTAAATTATTAGGATTGAAATTCTCTATAACAGTACCTGAAGACTTTATATTGCCATCCATTAAGAATGTTCCTTTAGGCATAGCTTTACCTCCCCAATCCTTTATATTATGTATAACTAATCTATCTATACCATATTGAGGATGGCTTCTAACTGCTTTTTCTAATGTTCTAGTACTCCACATATTACCATTATAAGGTATTTCATTCCAAGGCTGATAATAACCTTCTATATCATAACTCTTAGAAGCATTAGAATATAATTTTTTAATTCTACCATAAGTAGGCTTAGAGGAATAGGATTTACTCATAGCTAAATTGTCTGTAGTATATATAGCAGAGTTAGAACCTTCAATAGTAGGATTAAATATATTGAAATTAGGGTTATATTCATCTCCTACTGTATGATATAATTGCATAGGTTTATCTCTAGACATTAAAGGATTACTAGCTTTAATTTCAAAATGTTTATCTCTTAATTGCTGTAAATCTTCATAGTCTCCAGTATTATATATCCTATTATATATTTTATCTAATTTCTTATCAGAAATATTAGCCATATTATCAATAGCTTTATTAAACAATTTTTTATTAATTCTGCTATTTATATTGTTTTTAAAAGTATTATATCCTTTATTTAAAGCTGTACCTAATAATATATCTCCACCTATATTACCTAATGTACTTATATAAGGGTGTTCTTTAGTATATTCTCTAGTAAAGAAACCAGTATTATCTTGATTCATAAAGCTATTCATAAATGTATTATAATCTCTAGCTTCTCTTATAGAACCTACAATATTACTAGGACTAAAGTTACTTATAGGGGCTGTAGCAGCATTAATAAATTCTAATGTAGTATTAGGGTCATAATATTGTCTAGTATTTCTAGGCATAGTACCTTTAATTATAGGTACATGTTCTTCATCTAAATAACTTTGAGTATAGTTATTACCTGCACTATCATATAGATTACCATCTTCTGTATGAAGTAATATATTACTTCTTCTATTATCTGCATCTATAAAACTTAAATTACCCCCTTCAGCAAACATATTAATTTTACCTCCATAAGCTTTAATCCAAGGTAATGGGTATGTATATGTTTCACCATTATTATATACAGGTAAATATCCTTCTATAGCATCTTCTCTTAAAGCCATACCATAAGTAGGATGTGTAGCTTTCTTTAATATTTTATTTGTTCTTGGGTCTCTTGAAGGTAAATGATAAAAACCATCAGATTCTAATCTAGGTTTAGCACCTGATTTATATGCTTCATATAAGTTATAATCTGAAGTTTCTTCTCTTAAATTAGTAGGTAAATGTGCTCTCCATTTCTGATAACCTACATCTTTTAAATGATTTAAATCTCCTTGATAAGTTCTTGGTATTTTACCTCCATTGCCAAACATATTACTATTTAAATCTGAATCAAAATCTGATAGTAATGATTTAGCATAGCTATAATCTGGCTGTACAGGAGCAACATTATTATTACCAATAGATAATAAATTATCCATAGATATTGTGGGTCCTGTACCAGTAGAGAATAAGTCATCAATATCAGTCTCTTTAGTTTTACCCATAATATTATTCATAGATAATTGAAGTCCTTTATATGCACCTAAATAGTTTTTACCTTGCCATTCTTCATTCTGTATTTGATAAGGATTACTACTACTTCTATTAGTATTAGTAGTAGCAGTATAACCATAATTATGTGGTGTTCCTCCTGTACCAGTGAATACAGTTTGATATTTACCACCAAATAAATTTCTTTCAATGTTTCTTCTAGTAGTAAGACCTCTTAATTCATTATCTTTTGAAGCCCACATAGATTTCTGTACATCTTCATTTGATGCTTTACCTTGAACATAATTAGTTAAGGTAGGTAATACTCTTTTCTTAAGATTACTCATACCTACATTATAGCCATAAGAATATAAGGCATCAAGCTGTTGTTGAGATAATTTAGACCTAATACTTGATGGTATTATTCTATTAAAGTCATTAGCTTCTGCTTGAAATGACCTATTAGTTCTCATTGAACTACCCTCCCAATTAGTTATTCTTTTCTTAATACTTTCTGATGGTTTATAACCACCATTAGCATACATATTATATCTGTTTCTTATATCAGATAAGTTATATATACCATTATTAACTGATTCTTTAATATAATCAGCTTTATCTTTTAAGCTTAATTCATTCCAACTCATAGTTTATACTTTAAATTTTCTGCAAATATACAAAATTTTATTTTAATATAAGTATTTATAATCTGTTTTCTATTACTAATTTAAGATGAGTTCTATCAGATAATTTACCTTTAAAGAAATATAAAGGATTTAACATATAAGTACCTTGACATTGTTTGATTAATATATCTTTCTTAGCCAATTTACTTACATACATATTTATAGTTAAATCAGTTAAGTTTAATCCAGTACTCCTTACATATTCTTTAAATATCTTATTATTATAGAATAAATTACCACTATCTTCAAATGGATTATATGAAGATTTTTTCCATATACACATTAATATTTTTAATGCGTTACCTTCTAATTTAAATAACTCTGGGAAACTATTAAAGAAAAGCATAATAAATTCATCCATAGATACTTTTCTAGTTACATAAGCATCTTTAACTTCTCCTGTATCAGGATTTACTTTAACATAGTCTTTATCTTTAATCTGAATTGTTTTTAAATTTTCCATATTAATCTTATTTTGTTTATACAAAGGTACAATAATTATTTGGAAAATCCAAATATATAATTAATTTTATTAGTTAATTATATGTAAATTCCAAATATATAATTTGGTATAATACTATAGTTATGATTGTATATCATCACAGTTATTATGGTATACAAAATAGTAATTAAGCTTAAGTAATTGATATATAGATGGTTATAGGGATTTTCCTATCTATTCTAATTTTACCTAAAATTATATGTATTTATACCCATCAAAATATACCTTATAGTAATCTGATTTTTAATTTTTTAAAATTTTATTTTTTTTTGATTTTTATTGTAGTTACATAAGCGTGGTATAATCCACCCTCACTCACCCCCTAGACTATAGGGTTGGGATAGTCCCCCCCTACAACATTTAAACATTTAAAACTATGATTAATTTTAGCAATTTTAAGTCAAACAATCAGTCAAACAACAATTTTGTAGAAACTGTATCTCTAGAAGAGATGAAATCAGCTTGCAATGGTGCAAACATTAATGTCTATCCTAGCAAGGAGAAGACACATAAGAGTGGTGCCACAATGTGCTTCTTTGCATGTGGTCAGGTCACAGGCATGGTAGCAGAAAAGCTATCAGATAAGATGCTTAATGGCAAAGAATATGGTACACCAGTAGTATCAGAAGTTGTCAGAAGTGATAATGGAGAACATATGTTGATAATGCATGAGCAGGGTGAAAACTCTAACAGCATTGTCAGCTTCTAAAGAGAAGGGAGCCTTGCTCCCTTTTTTATTATCTCTAGTGTTAATATCAAATATCATTAGAGAGAATATCATGTGTGTTTTAAAGTTTTTAGGTCCTGTAAGGAAGAAATAATATTCTTTTGTTTTACAGTATTTTCTTTCTTATAGGACTTAAATAAATACTTTAATAGAACTTTGTAATCTATTGATTATTAAGGTTTTAGGTTTAAAGGATTAAGGTGTGTGAGGGCTAAAACAACCCCCCTATAAAATCACTATAATCTACTCTCTCATCATTTTATTAACAACAAATAAGATGATAACATTTTATACTTTCTCATTACAACTCTAGTTGTTTTATTTAGTATGAAATATCAGTAAAATACATAGTTAAAAATAATAAAAATATATAAATATGAAAACAACTCATACACTATCCTCAATAGAAGCAGCTGCTTATGCTTTAGAGCATAGTAAAGAAATACCTAATGTATCTTTTAGTAAAGTTAAACCTGATATTACAACACATCAGGCATTAAAAGATATACAAAAGATGTCTATTAATCTCTCTATTGAGTTAAAGGACAAATTAGAGCAAGTGCTTAAATTAATGAAGGCTGAAGGCAAAACAAAAGATGATGAAGCCTTTAAAATCATAGTAGATTTGCTCTACTAATGGCACATTTTTATTAGACAATTAAGTAGGTAGTACTATAGTACTATCTACTTATTAACAACTTAAAAGTAAATAATATGAAAAAGTTACTTTATATTATAATACCTATTGGTATTTTAGCAGTATTAAATATGCTAACTGATGAACAGTATATTATAGTAGGTTGGATATTTATAGGTATTTGGATTATTAAAATATTAACAGAAAAATGAAAAAGACGTATTTAATAACATTCTATCGAATGTTTAGACCTAACTATTATTTAGCTAGGACTATCAATGCCTCTAAAACTATAGAGGAAGGTTTAAAAGATTGTAGAGCTTTTGCTTTGCATAAACACTTATTAAAAGGTAAGTGTATTTGGTTTAAAATAACATTAAAAAAGTAACATTATGAGTACAATTATCAATGAAAAAGTAGCTACTTGCTACTACAAGAGTGAAAGAACTATTGTTCGTAAAAATCATGTAACTAAAATTACAAAAGAAATTGAATTAGTTTTTTGTGAAAGTAAGGCAAAGAGCACTTACTATTCACATAAGAATAAAGCTAAAAAGAAATTATTTAGATATTAAAGTGCTAAGTTGTTATATTATAAGGTTTTTTCCTACATAGTTAATAGATACTATAGTATTTATTACTATGTAGGTTTTTAATTCATTAGTTATGAAAAAGTGTAGTACATTAACCTTTTTTGCATTTATGCAATTTATTTATATAATTGCTATTGCAATGTGTTTCTATTTATTCTTATATAAAGGAACACAAATATTCATAGTATTATTCTTCTTGCTTCTTGCAGGTGGAATTAATAGCTATTGTCTTTTTAAAGAAATTAAAAATAAAATTTAATTAAATATTGTTTGTAAGAAATGATTGTTAGTCCTGTAAGGAGATAAATAACTCTAGTTAGGTTAGTAAATATTAGCCTTTATTTATTCTCTCTTATAGGACAACAATTTTAAGTTAATAATTTAAATATTACAAATTATGAAATTTACATTATTAGAAGGAAGTCACTCTATGGGTATTAATACAAATGCTTTTGATTTTTTAGAAAAGAAAGGATTTAATATTAAACATGGACATAATAGAAATTATTTTCAAGGAGAATCATTCTATGAGAATGTTACTATTACAATAAATAATTTAAAAGAAATGGAAAAATTACTATTACTTTCTAACAACATTCATTTAGCTGTACATAAACAAGAAAAGAAAAATATATTAATTATTAGAGAGTATATTGATGAAGAGAGTATATAATTAGTCTACATCTATATACATTAATAAATTATTTAAATAGTATAATTATGTGTAATCAAATAGAAAATCCCAGAGGAAAAAAGCTTTATATGCTTACAATAGTATGTACTAATGATATACAACCAATTATTATAGTAGATACTTGGAAAGGATGTGTAAACAGATTTAATCAACACACTCTAGAAATAAATAGTGATGTACTCTTTATGCAATTAATTCATAAAGAAATCAAAGAAGATAATAAATTTGCTAAAGCATATATGAGATGTAATAGAAAAGGCTCAGGAAGTGATTACTTCAAGTATATAACCATTGAACCCTTATATACAAATGCTTGGTAAGATATGATACATTTGATTATTAATTATTTAAAACAGAAATAAAATGAAATTTGCAAAACATATTATCATAGATATAGAAACATTAGGTAGAAGAAATAATACTGCTATTACTCAAGTTGGTATTATTCCAGCTGATGAGAATTTCAATGCATTAGACCAATATCTAATACAAATAGATCCTAATGTTTGGAATACTTGTAATAGAACATTTACAGGAGAAACATTACTTTGGTGGATGAAACAAACTAACACTCCTGTAAGTAACTTTCCTACACAGATTGTTAATAGCTATAAAGATTTAGTTGAAGAAATAAACTACATCTTTAGAAGATATAATACAGATGATACTCTTGTATGGACTAAAGGTACTATGGATTTATTTTGTATTAAAGATTTGTGTGAATATTTTAATATGGATATTCCATGGAAGTTCTGGCAACCAAGAGATATTAGAACTGTAAAAGAGATTATAAAAGATTGGAAAACTATAGAAAATAATAATTCTCATAATGCTCTTAATGATGCTCTTACAGAATTAAAAGAATTGAAAATTAACTTAAGTAAGAAATAATATGAAACAAGTTTTATTATTAGATAGTACAGGTAATATCATTAAACCTTTTAATGATTATAAATCTGCAAATCATTATAGGAATATGTATAACAGACCTGATTGGTCTATTAAAATTAAATAATTATGGAAACAAGAAATGTAAAAATAACTATACAACAAGCTGCTAATTGGTATAGCAGCAATAATGATATACTTAAAGCATTAGCATTAAATGCTTTTAGTAGAGATGAAATAATACTCTATTATGTCAAAGCACAATCTAAAACTGTAAGTTTAGATTTACCTCAAGGACAAATAGACAAATTCAAAACTTTATCACAATTATCTGTACTTGCTTCTTACTTTAATAGTATTACAAAAATAGAAAAAGGTACTAAATATTTTCTAAGTAGGAATGATGGAGTAAATCCTTCTATAGCTGTTAAATTATTTGATAATATTTATATTTATAAACATATAAATGTTAAGTATGCTGGAATTGTTTACTTTAATAGTGAAGAAGCTATAAAGAAAGCAGTTTCAATGATAGGAAAAGATAAGATAAGAAGACTGTTTTATGACCAATATTTAGAACTTTAAAATATGTGTTGGATAGGTAGAAAAGATACTAAACAGATAGCTAAAAGAGACTTTTATGTCTATAAAATAGGTGTAGTACTTGGTAATACTTTTGTTAGTTTATTTCAGAAACATATCTATAGAATTAAAAGAAGTAATCCAATAATTCCTTTAAAGCCTATAAAAAATGATTGTGAAATAATTGAAATAGAAGCTGGTTATCATTCTTATAAAGAAGTAGCTATAGAATTTTGTCAAAATCTTTATTCTAGAGATATATGTTTAGGAGATGCTATCATGGGTTTTGTAGATGACTTAAGTCTATACTCTCATCTATATTTATGTACTTTTATAGTTCCTAAAGGTTCTGAATACTATATAAATACTAGAGGGGAAATTGTTTCTTCTAATATCATTTATACAGGTAAGTGGGTAAAGTTATAAAGATATAATAATTATTAAACGAGAAGTTACCTATATAGTTGCAAATATATAGGACAGGTGATAAGGCAAAAAGGTAACGTCAGAATAATAATGACAGGTGAATTCTTTCTTGTTATTAGCTATGTAATGTTTTTAGCAAATAAAATAGTAGCAATAAAAGTTTGTACATCAAGTAGCCAAAGTACGTTCAATTCGTATTACTTCTCCAAAATCTCTGAGGGGCTTTATGCCATATGTTTTGTAGGAGTATATTAACTATCTAGTTAGTATACTCCTTTTTATATTTAAGTATTTTAAATATTAAGCTTATGTGCTTCAATAAAACAAAAGAAAGTAAACTCTTAATAGCAAAAAGAGATATTACAGTTTATAAAGTAGGCTGCTTTGCAGATGAAGTTAGGTTTTATTCTTATTTTATGACTACCTATATGTATAGTAGAAACACTCCTATGCGTGAATATGTAGACTTTAATAGAGATTCTATTAATATAGGTTTACATAGTTTATTATCTTTACAGGGAGTATGTGACTTACAGACAAAAGATATGCTCTTTTTTCCTAATGGAAATTTGTATCCTTTTATTACTACAAATGTTTTATATAATCCTGTTTATGTAGGAAAATTTATTATTCCAAAAGGTAGTATATATGTAGTTAATTATTATAATGAAGTAGTATCTAATACACTTATCTATACAGGTAAATTTAAATACATTAATAAAAATGAAAAATTTAATGTTAAAGAATTATGGAAATAGTAAATAATTCTATTGTATGGTTAAGAGCTGTAGAAAATGTTCCTGATTTACAACATCTTTTATTTGGTCTTGATATTTCTTTAAAAATAGAAGTATAAATGAATATAAAAGAAGTTACAAAAATATTATTTGAAATTAGAAGTAATCTTATTAACCCTAAACAAAAACATGCTATTTGGGTAGCAATTAAAGCTATTAAATATTGTAGTATAATAACTAAATCAATTAAAAATAATAAATAAAAAATATAGAAAGAAACCAGTTACCATTGAAGCTATTCAGTGGAATGGTGAAAACTTAGCTGAAATTGATAAATTTACTCAAGGTAAAGTAAAGAATCATGAATCGGTTCTTATTATACCAACACTTGAAGGAGATATGTATGCGTCTCTTAATGACTATATCATTAAAGGTGTAAAGGGAGAATTCTATCCTTGTAAGCCTAATATTTTCTTAGCAACTTATGAGAAAGTAGAATAATTTATCCTGTAAGGAGGTAATATGGGTAAACAAAGAAAGCAACCACCTTGTCCTTATTTTGAAAACATTAAATGTAAATATTCAATATTAGGGCAAAAGTGTAAAATAGATGGGTGTTATGACCCAACAGAAATTAATAGAAAGTAACTATAACAGAAGAAGAATTAAGACAAAGAATAAATAGATAGTAATATGAATATAAAAAAATTAGAAAGAGGAAATATCTTAGCAAAAAGTTTAATTCCTAAAGTAAATGTCCTCTTAAGTATACTTTCAAATATTAATAATAACACTGCTGATGCCCTTTGGGGATTAGTACAGTGTGATGAAGAGTTTAAAACTAAATTCAAACAACTCCTGAATGAAACAAAACAGAGATTTCAGAAAGAGTTTGACGAGCTTTAGTAATTAATCATCCTGCAAAGGATATAAATAGGTAGATTATGAAAGCAAGTGTTTTACTAAAGGCTTTAGAAGCCTATGGAGATTTAGATGTTTGTGTCATAAAGGAAACTGGTCCAATGGCATATAATGATACAGACCATCATAAGGCTGTAGATGCAAAAGTCTTTGCGATAATGGATAATAAAATTATTATCGCAGAGAAAGAAATAAGAATAGACTGAGTAACTAACCACCCTCTCCTGTAAAAGGGAGAGGGTAAAAAGAAGAGAATATGAAAACAATAGATTGGGAACAACGCAGATATGAAATTGCAAAAGAATTATTTCCTTCCCTGCTTAATGTAGAAGAAAAGTTTAATGCACCTTTCGCTGCAAAACTTGCTATTGGTTGCACTGATGTTTTAATTAACAAATTAAAAGAAGGCAAAGGAGGGTAAGCAATGAGTAAAGAAAAAGCAATAGTTCACATTAATAATGTTTCCAAGATGATTGGCTCAAAAAGAATAAAATTGAGTGAAGGTATGGCAATTCATATTCAAAATGAGTTAGTCTTGACACTTAAAGAGTTGGAGGAGGAATAAGGTTTTGATAAAAAATAAAAAGTATAATAAAAATTAAAAATAAAATGATAAAATATCTTATTATTATATTGGGATTAGTAGGAGGTGCTCTTATTGCTTCTAGTATAATCTTATTTGCATTTAGCTTAAATTCCTTATTTGGTTTATTTATAATAGGAGTATTTATTCTTTTAGCTGATTATATTATATTTGACATTATATCTTGAAGAATCAAACTAATTTAAATAGAAAGTAACATGAATAAAGATATGGTAAAAAAGCTAGCTGAAATATTGCAAGCTTATTTAGCTGGAAAAGAAATTGAATTTTATTCTTCTATTCTTAATGAATGGAAGCCTGCTTTTATTACTGATGTTAGTAACTTGATAAAAAATATTGATAACTATAGGATTAAACAAGAAGTAAAATATAGACCTTTTAAAAATTTAAAAGAATGTCTAGAAGAAATGCAGTGTCATAATCCTTATGGTTGGATAAAAACAGATACTAATGTTCATCGTTTAATAACCCTTTTAGATGAAGATAGAGTACTAATAGGTTATCAAGAGACAAGTTGGACTTATGAAAAAATATTCAAGTGTTTTACTTTTATGGATGGTAAACCTTTTGGTGTAAGAAGATATTAACTTATTTAAATTAAAGTATATGGAATATATTATAGCTCTTTTATGTATTTTTATAATAATACTAATAATTTTTAATTTACCATAAACTATATGGCAATAATAGCTAGTATGTTTTGTTTTATTTATATATGTATGATAATATATGTATTAAATGAAATATTTAAAATGAAATAGAAAATACTAATAATTATAACATAACAAATAAAGAAATTCGAGTAAAATTTTTGGTCTACTATTTTTGAATACTCGCTAATCAATAAAAATAGAGTAATAATAGTATTTTCTATAGTCCACAAATGCAAAAAGTAATGACTATAAACGTACTTATGTGATTTTGAAACTAAGATTTTAAAGAAAAAGCTAGTGAGTTTTTACTATTTCTTGTTATTAAAGAAAAGTGACTTTTACATAACAGTTTTCAATAGTAAAACTGTTAACTTTAATTTAAAATTATATGAAGAATAATAAATAAATAAAAAACTATGGAAGTTAAAGCTAGTGTAAAGATTATTGAAGGAGGATTTGAAGAATCAGTAAATTTCTCTGTTAAAAGTGAAAGATATGATAAAAAGAAAGGTATTAAAGTTAAATCTAATTTTGATATTAACTTTAATATGAGTCCTACTCCTACTAGAATTAGAGTACTAAATATCTCTAATGAATCATATGATTATATGACTTCTAAAGAGTGTCCTGAATGGAGTAAAAGGGTAGAATGGCTCTCTATGTCTAAAAAGAAGAGATTTGAATCTCATCTTAATAGAATAGCACATGACTGCTTGGGAAAGGTTATGGATTATGAAGTTTTTAATGATTAAATATGTGAAATAGACGGTTTGTTTATAAAGTTTTTGATTGACTTTTAGATAGTAGTCTGTTGTGAAACACACTACTATCATTTTTTAATAATTAAAAGTATGATAAAAATTATAACAATAGTAGGTATTATTATTTTTCTATTATTCCTATATAATAAATATAGTCCTAAAGTGGATATTATATTATCTAATGGAAATTATGTAGTTATTATGTGGTATAATGGTAGAGATAATAATGGAAATTATGTAAGAACGTATAAAAGATTACTTACATTATAAATAAAATAATTATGAAGAATATAAGAATTAGTTGTGGTTGTGCATTATATATACTTATTATAGTAGCAATGTTATGTTTTACTACTATTAAATGTTGTGCACAAACTGTAACTCATGTAAAGTTGACTTGTTATCAGCCAGTTAAAAGTCAATGTAATAATCAACCATTGATTACTGCTGATGGTAGCAAGATAAATCTACATCATTTAAAGAATAACAAGATTAAATGGTGTGCAATCTCTAGAGACTTACTTTATTTATTCCCTAAGAATAAACCTAAGAAAGTGTATATTGAAGGCTATGGAGTGTATTTGGTTAAAGATGTTATGAATAAAAGACATAAACATAGAATAGATATACTTATACACCCCAAAGACTCAAAAAGAATTAGTATTAATAATGTTAAAGTAAAAATATTATAATGTGTTTTAATAAAAGAATACCTCTCACTAACTATCTAAAAGGTGAGTATAAAGGAATAACAGGAATTCTTAACAGGGATGTAATAGTATATAAAATGGTAATTAAACATCCTAAATTATTTCCTTTTCTTACTAAGACTTCCTATTTTGCACCTTTTTATGATTATGAATATAAGAAGAAAAAAGTTAATATTAGTCCTTTACAGATAGGATTTAGAAAAGAGGACGAATACATTGATATTGTAGTTGAAAATGGTTTTCATAGCTTTAGGACTCTAAAAGACCTTAAGAAATCTATACTTTGGTCTTTAGATTACGCTGTTGCCAAATTTATTATTCCTAAAGGTAGTACTGTAATTATTAATGATACTCAAATAGTATCAAATAAAATTATGTTTTATAAAGAAGTAAATCCAGATAATGACTAGAGAAGAAGCTGCTAATAATGCTTTAAGTAAAGTATTACTAGTAAAATCTACTATCTTATATCTTGGAACTGGATATGGTAAGTCAAAACTAGCTATTGACTGTATTAATAAGATAATAGATTTCAATTTTAAACAGAATGAAGAAGAAACTACTGTCAGTATTATTGTTCCCAGACAACCATTAATAAATAATTGGAAAGAAGAAATAAAGAAATGGGGATGTAATACAGATAAAATAGAAATTCTTTGTTATAATAGTATTCATAAACTTAATAAATATTGTGATTGTATAGTATTTGATGAAGCTCATCACTTAAGTGAACTTAAAAGGGAAATTCTTGATGATATTTTTAAAGTTAATCCTAATGTTAAATTACTATTTTTAAGTGCTACAATTCCTCGTGATATTATGGATTATATGAAGTCTTTAGGTACTTATAATATAGTTAAAGGTAACATTGCTGATGGTATTAAAGATGAAGTATTACCTACACCTATAATTTATACTATTCCTTTATATTTAGATAATATTAAGTGTACAGAAGAAATAGTAAAGAATCCTAGAGGTAATAATCCTGTTACATGTAATTATATTGAAAGATGGAACTTTATCAAGAGATTTACTTCAAGAAAGATAATTATCAAGTGTACCCAAAAGCAATATTATAATGAGTTAAGTGATAAAATAGACTGGTATAAAAGAAAGTTTATGTTTAATAAAACTGTAGTCTTTAAGAATAAATGGCTTAGAGCAGCTTCAGAAAGATTAAAATGGCTTTCAGAACAGAAAGTAGATATATGTCAGTCTATTATTTCTCTCTTACAGGACCAGAGAGTACTCTTATTCTGTAATAATATAGAACAGTCTTTAAAGTTTAAAGATTATGCTCCTATTAATAGTAAGAATAAGAATTCTTTACAGAATCTTGATGATTTCAATAATAGTAAGATTAATCATATATCTAGTGTTAATATGCTTTCAGAAGGTATGAATTTAACTAATTGTAGAGTAGGATTATTCTGTAATTTAAATGCTTCAGAAATTCTTTCACAACAGAAATTTGGAAGGTTATTAAGACATCCTAAACCAATAGTTATTATACCTTATTTTAAAGATACTAGAGATGAGGAATTAAAAGATAAAATGCTTAAGGATTATGATAGTTCTATGATAAAAGAAATTACTGATATTAAAGATATTAAGCTATGAAATTTGTTATAGATGATACAGTATGTGAGAAATATAATCTTACTGCTCAGCAAGTATTTATATTACTTGCTTTACAATGCCAAAATGATAAACTGTATGAAGATTTAATTAAAAAGGGATTAATTACTAAATGTAATTGTTCTCTTTTTGAATTAAATAAGAAATATAGTGTTATTAATAAAGGTATTAACCTCTGTAATTCTATATTACTTGATAGTAGTAAAGATACTAAGAAAACAATTAATATTGTTAATCTTAGATGTCAGAATTTAGCAATAAAACTAAGGGATATATACCCTAAAGGTAAAATGCCTGGAACTAGTTATTATTATAAAGGTAATATAGAAGATATTAGAAAAAAGTTACAGAGTTTCTTCTTAAGATATCCAAATTATACAGATGAGCAAATAATTACAGCTACTCAGAAGTATATTAATTCTATGAATGATGATTATACTTATCTTAAATTATTAAAGTATTTTATTTGGAAATCTGAAGTAAAAGATGGAGAACAGGTAGTAACTTCAATTCTTTCTGATTATATAGAGAATGAAGGTCAGGAAGATAATATTAATAATGATTGGACATCAGAGTTAAAATGAAAGAAGAATTTACAACATATAAGTATTTTAAGGAAGATACTCCTATTAATATTAAGAAATAAATTATTGTTTAATTAATTAAATATAAAGTAAAATGAATAACAACATTGAAACATTTAAGCTACAGCATGTAGCTCTTGAGTTTAAGGTAAATGAAGTAAAGAAGACTGTAACTGCTATTGAGAAGTTTATTGTACCTAAGTTTAAGCTTAAATTTACAACAGTAGGTGTATCTAAGCTTAATACAGAGAAGGGTGATACCTTTGATGTAGAAACTGGTAAGAAGCTTGCTAGAGCTAAAGCTGAAAAGGAAGCTTTCTCTAGATTCAAGGCAGAGTTGAAGAAGTTCCTTAAGTGGAATATGGCTCTTGATGATAAACTTAGTGCTACCATTAAGAAAATGGACAATTATATTGACCATCAGAAGGAGTATATTAAGACATTCTAATGAGTTTAAGAGAGAGAGTATATGATAATCTAGTTAAAAGAAGAAACAGAATACTTGAAGGTAAAATTAATTGTATTCCTTCTTCTTTTACTAGATTTAAAGATGACTTTATTGGTATAGAACAAAGTACATATTATTGTATATCGTCCTTTACCAAAGGTAAATTTATAGTAGCCTAAGTATTTCGCTTAAGATGTTGTGTAGTAATAATAATTTTTATATCTTTGCAGAAAAAATAAAGATATGAAAGCTATTACACAAGATTTAAATTTTTCTGGAATTTATTGTATTATTAATATTAAAAATTCAAAGAGGTATATTGGAAGTTCTAAAAATATTAGACAAAGGTTATGGACTCATAGAGCTTGTTTAAGGCATAATAATCATGAAAATGCTCATTTACAAGCAGCTTGGAATAAGTATGGAGAAGATAATTTTGATTATTTTATTTTAGAACCATGTGAAGAAGATATATTATTAAGAAGAGAACAATATTATATTGATAGTATTAAACCTGAATATAATATTAATTTAGAAACACAAAAACTTCCTTGTACATTAGAAAGTAGAAAAAAGCAATCAGAAACAAGAAAAAAATTATATGCTGAAGGAAAATTAAAGCCTTCTTTTAAACATATACCCACATATGTATATGACTTAGATGGAAATTTTCTTAAAGAATATTCTTCTATGAAGGAAGCAGCATTAAGTGAATTTGGAAAAAATTCAGGAGCTGTTAGAAATGCTTGTTATGGAATACAAAATCCTAGTCATAGAGTACATAACAGAAGATTTTATCTAGAAAAATTAGATAAAGCTCCTATAGTTATTAAAAAGCCAAACAGCTTGCCTAAAGCTAAAATCTACGTAATTTCAGATAATGAATTTTTACAATTTATTGGATGGAAGTCAGCTGCTTCTTATTTTAATGTTTCTATTGCTAATATTAAACAATACAATAATAAAGAATTAAGATTTAAAAAGAAATATAAGGTTACTACTATACTGCCGTGTAATTAAGTAATTAGTTATATTATTATACCTGAATATCCTTGAAAGCTAACCCAAGAAATTGGTATGCCAACTTGAGGAGGCATAGGCTAATTTTAGTTGTGAAACTATAAAATTAGATTCAGCCCCAGAGACTAGATGCAGGTACAACCTTATTAAAAGGTTGAAGAAATAGTCCAGACTACAAACATTTTAATATGGTAACGAAAGTTATAGTGGTATGGGTAAGTCTCAATTTACTTCATATACTTTTATCTATAAACCTTTACTTTATTGTTATTACCATAAAGAAGTTGGAGCAAATCTTAAGGTCTTATATTTTCCTTTAGAAGAAACACCTGAAAGAATTCTTCAAAGGTTTGAATGTTGGCTCCTATACGAGTATAGTAATCATACAATAAGAGTATCTCCTAGAGATTTAAGAAGTACTACTACTGCTATTTCACAGGAAGTATTAGATTTATTACAATCTGATGAGGTTCAAGATATTATTAAGTATTTTGAAGAACATGTTATATTTCCTGAAGAAAAGCCTAATCCTACTGGTATTCTTAATTATTGTAAAAGTTATGCTAGACAACATGGTACTGAATATACTAAAAAGGGTAAATATAAAGATGAATGGGGTCAAATTAAAGAAACAGAAGTATTTGACCATTATGAACAGGATGACCCTAATGAATATAGGTTAATTGTTATTGATACTATGAATCTTATAGATACTGAAAGAGGTATGACTCTTAAATCATCTATGGATAAATTGTCAGAATATTTAGCTAAATATTTAAGAAACAGATATAAGTTTTCTCCTGTAGTAATTCAGCAACAAGCTTTTGAATCTGAAGGTAATGATGCTTTTAAATTGAATAGATTAAGACCTAGTGCTCAAGGTTTAGGTGATAGTAAGTATATATCAAGAGACTGCAATGTACTATTAGGATTATTTTCTCCATTTAGATTTAGTTTAGATACATATTTAGATTATAATATAAAGAAATTTAAAGATAATATTAGATTTCTTGAAGTATGTATAAATCGAGATGGTGAAATGGGAGGCATTGCTCCTTTATTCTTTGATGGTGCAGTATGTGCTTTTGATGAATTACCATTACCTAACAATAAAGTAGAATTAGAAAAGGTATATAAGTATTTAGATAAGATAAGAAATAAACAAACAGTTAATACTACTATAAGTATGTTTGTTTGTGGTATAATAAAAAGAGTTAAAGATTTGCTAGAGTAAAATAAATATATTACTTTTGCAATTCATTTATAAAGAGTAGAAATTAAAATGGCAAAAATTTTAGTTTTAGCAAAGTCTGGATTTGGAAAAACTACTAGCTATTGTGGTAGAAAAAAGTTAGATATTAAAGGTTTAAATCCTAAAGAAACTTTTGTAGTGCAATGTATTGGTAGAGCTGTTCCTAATCCAGAATTTAAGTTATGTCCATCTACTAATGTGATGGATATGGTTAAAGGAAATAGAATGCAGATTGATAGTCTTAATGGACTTGAAAGATTTAAGAAAGTAGCAGAAGTTATTGATGCTTTTAAGAATCCTAATTGTCCTTATAAGAATATTGTAATTGATGATTTTAATTATCTTGCACAAGATTTTTATATGGCAAATGCAATGAAGGGAGGATGGGATACACCAAAACAAATAGGTTATGGAATGGGTCTTATCTTTGATTCATTTAAAGGATGTCCTGAGAATAAGAATATCATCTGTTGTGCTCATTATGAAGAGTATAAAGATAAGAATGGAGACTCCATTTCCTATAAGTTTAAAACTACTGGTAAGATGGTAGATGATTATATTACACCTGAAGGAAAGTTTGATATTATCTTATTTGGTAAAGTAGGTTATGATGCAGAAAATAAGAAACCTATCAAGCATTTTATTAAAGAGTTTGATGGAGAATATCCTGCTAAAGATAGTCTAGGTGTACTTGATGACTTGCCAGATGAAATTCCTAATGATTTATCTATTGTAATGGATAAAATTAAAGAGGTGTATGGATAGAAATAAAATAGTTAGTATTGCTACTTCTATATTAATATCTGGACATATTGCTTTACAAGATATTATCTTATTATTAGATAGTTATTGTATTGAAAAAGGTAAAGAAAGAAAATATGTAGATATATTTGTTAAAACTATAACTTCCTTACCTTATGAAATATATAGTAAGTATATAAAGATAGCTCTTGAATATTATATGTGTAAGTATGCAATACATACATTAACTAAACAAGAAAGCTTTAATTCTATATTTAATAGAAACACAAAAGAAAACATATTATTAATATATTAAAAATAAAAGTAAAAATGAAAGATTTAACAAAGTTGACATCACGTCAGATTTCTCAGATTAAGAACATTTATAAGGCTAATTCTAGTATTTATAGTAGAATTGAGACTTTGGAAAAGCACCTTAATAAAATTCAGGCAGAGCTTGATGAACAGTTAGCTATTATTGAGGCTAATGAAGCAGGTGTTAAGATGCTTACTGGTGGTTTTATTTCAAAGCAGCTTATTAAGGATGAGCAGATTCCTCAGTTTAATGAGGATGGTACACCTAAGATGGACAAGGAGGGTAAGTATCAGCAGAAGAAGAGAGTACTTACTTTTGTTGTTCCTGTACAGGAGCCAACAGAAGAAGTAGGACAAGAAGAAACTACTACAGATGCTGGTGAAAATGATTTGAAATCTGAAGAGGAAGTATTCCCAGATAATCTTGATAATACAAATAATAATGATAATGATTAATTATTAACAATTAAATAAAATAAAAGAAATGAATACAACAATTAGTTTGATGGCATTTGGCAAAGTTCAGGAGTCTCAAGAAGCTACTGAATTTAAGAAGTATATTGGTATTGCAAGCTGTAAAGTAGTAGCCTTTAATCCTTCTAAGGAAGAACTTAGTAATCTCTATGGTAGAGATATTACTAATGACCCTGAGTATTATGGAGTTATGAAGGATAATGATGGGAAGGAAATTCATATGGCTTATCCTACATTTATCTTGAAGTCTGACCCTGAAACTAATAATGGTATTGAGGAGTTCTTCAAAGCTAGATTCTCTATTCAGAATAATATCTTTACTAATAAGGAGAATACTAAGTGTCAAGTAATTGATTCTTATGGTAGAACTGCTTGGGCTACTCAGGATGATGTTAAGAATAAGACTATTCCTACATATACTGATAAAGAGACAGGTGAAGTTAAACCTTTTAGTATTAGCAATAATTATAGACCAGCTTTTAGAGGTGAAGAAGCTCTTACTATGTTCTTGCAGAACTATTTGAATATTCCTTCTTGTCAGAAGTATGTTAATGGCTCTTGGGTTATGATTGATAATCCACAGGATGCAGAATGTAGACTTGACCACATTACAGATTATTTCAAGGGTAATATGTCTGAACTTAAAGATTGTATTACCTTGCAGCCTAATAATAAAGTTAAGGTTGCTATTGGTGTAAGAACTACTGATGATGGTAAGCAATATTCTAGTGTTTATACTCACTTCACTATGAAGAATAGTAGTAATTCTACATCTAAGCTTGAGGCAGATATTCAGAATAGAAAGAATAATGGCGGTTTAACTACTACAGAATTTGACTATAAACCACTTCATGAATATTCTGTATCAGAGACTAATTTTAGTGCTGAAAATAAGGATGTTCCTTTTGCAGCACCAACAAATAACCCTTGGGCAAACGCTTAATATACTAATAATATGATTAGCAATGGATATACTTCAATAACTTTAAAAGATATATTAAACAAAGTAGATGAGGGTCAAATACTTAATTTCTACTTTGGTATTACACAAGTTCCTTTTAGAATGAATAGCCCTTTAAGGAATGATTCTAAACCTTCATTTGGATTATATTCAAGTGATGGTATACATATACATTATAAAGACTTTGCAACAGGAGAACAAGGGTCTTTATTTGATTTACTTATGAAAATCTACAATATTAGTTTTATAGAACTAGTAGATAAGATAAGTAAAGATATGAATATTAATACTAAGCAGATTAATATCTCTAAATCTCAAATTAAACATAACTCAGCTACAATAAGTAGTAGTCAAATTAGACTAGAGGTTAAAACTAGAGAATGGAGAAATTATGATGTTGAGTATTGGGAATCTTATGGATGTAATATAAATCTATTAAAGTATGTTGAAGTATATCCTATTAGTCATAAAATTATATATAAAGACAATAAAAGATATACATTTGCTTGTGATAAACTGGCATATTGTTATATTGAAAGAAAAGAAGGGAATATCACCAAGAAAATTTATCAACCCTATAATAAAAATGGTTACAAATGGACATCTTCCAATGACAAGAGTGTTATTGGTTTGTGGTCTAAAATTCCAGAGACAGGAGATACATTGCTTATATGTTCATCATTGAAAGATAGTATCTGTCTATGGTCTAATGTTAATATACCCTGTATATATGTTCAATCAGAAAATACAGAGTTAAGTGATTCTGCAATTAATTGTTTACAAAAAAGATATAACCATATTTATATAGCATTTGATGGAGATTCAGCAGGTGAAATAGATGCCTATAATCTTAGATTAAAAACAGGTTTTGAGATAATTCATTGTCCTTTAATTGATAAGGCAAAAGATTATTCAGATATATATCATTATTTTGGTAAAAAAAGACTTATTGAAGAATTTAATAATGCTTTTAATAAGACTAAAGCACCAGATATGGATGATGATTTACCTTTTTGAAATAACACAAATAATTAAAGTTTAATATATTAAAATTTAAAGAAAAATGGAAAAAAGAAAGATTACAGTGATTCCTACAAAGACTCACAAGACACAAGTTATTGAAAGTGCAGCAACAACATTGGCAGAACTCAAAGCAGACCTTACTAAGGCAGGTATTGATTATACTGATTGTACATTCTTTGAGGGTCTTACTAAGATTGAATTGAAGAATGATGCTGCTATTCTTCCACATGATATTCCTTATAAGGGAACTACTACTAATAACTTGGTATTTATGATTACTAATGCTTCAAAGAAGATTAGAAGTGGAGCAAAGCTTGATAGAAAGGCTATCATTGAGGAGATTAAGGTTAAGAACCTTACAGAAGTAGTTAAGAAGACTTATGGTAAGAATTATACTAACTGTAAGACAGAAGATTTGCAGAAGATTCTTAACAAAGAAGCAGCTTCTACACCAGCAGATGCTTCAGCTTCTACAGCTAAAGTAGCTCCTGCAAAGAAGGAAGTTCCTAATAAGCCTGCTATGAAGACTACTGACCTTAGTAGCTATGTTACTAAAGCAGAACTTAGGAAAGTTATTGAAAGTCTTTTGAAAGAAATGGAGGATGCAGATGTAGATTATATTGAGGATGTAGATATTGATAATATTGCTATTATTGGTAAAGTTTCTTCAAGTAATTCTGAAGAGGAAAAGTCAGATTCTCCATATTCACCAAATGAACTTGATGATATGTTTAAAGGCATGTAATTTATAAAAAAATCTAATAGGGAGTAAGTATAGTAATATATTTACTCCCTTCTTTTTTATTACTTATGGATATAAAAGAACAGATAAGAAATAAATATTATACTCCTACAGAAGAAGCTCTTAAAGTATATGAAATATTTAAAAGTTTCTTTGGTGAAACTAAAGTAGACTTTCAAGTAGATAAAGATTTTAAAGATGCTGTAGAAACTTTAATAGCAGAAGGTGAAAACTTGGAAGATACTTTAAATTCTCCTTTACTTCCATTATGTGAATTTTCATATATTATATTAGTTCATTTTCCAAATGTAACTATTACTAATGAAAAAGATAATAGTGTAGATATTCATGACTTATATGTTAAAGTACCACTTGATTATACAGGAAAACAAGCTAAAAGATTTGAAATGATTGTTACTACTTTCACTAAAGTTTTATATGAAAGTAATTATACACATTCCCATTTACCTTCAAGTTCTTTAAGTCATGGTAAAGCTTATTTTCAGAGACCTTGTTTAGGAGAAGGTCCTATTGGAACCACTTGTAATATTCTTAGAAATGAAAATAATGAAAATATGTGGAGATTATTCTGTGTGGAATTAGCCAGATATGTTACAGTAGAATCTATAGCAGGAGTTCCTTATTACAGAATGGAATATATTGGTAGAAATAATAGTAATAATGAAATAATTTTTTCAGATACTAGTTGTAGAATCTCTTCAGAAATTTCATTTATTATAAAAGAAGCCATACGTAATCTTATAAATAGAAAAGTATTTACTTTTAAATATGTAAATAATACTTATAACTTTGCTGCTAATGATGCTTCTTTAATTAGATTAATAAGCAATGAGTTTATAACAATTTATAATAAAAGATTTAATAATAAAGAACTTTCTACAAATTTAAATAAATTAATAAGAGCTAAAATTCTTATAAAAGCAGTCTTTTATAAAGGATGTTTTACTGAAGAAAATAGTAATAGACACAGTTCTTGTAGTCCTATTACTGATGTCTTATTTACATTTAAGAATATACCTGTTAAAATGAGAATTATAGATACTGATACTACTATTGAACCTGTATATATTCTTAATGTAAAATATATTAATGGGGCAATACGGAATATATTAGAATTTATAAATTACAATTATGGACAAAAATATATTAAAAAAACAAGATAATACATATAAGTTAATTATTACTCCAGAACTAGAAGAAAAGATTAGATTCTTGTGTGCTAGATTTCCTAATAATGAATATAGTGGAGTATTATTCTATGATTATACTGGTAGATTTGAAGATAATTCTTTAGTATTAACTGCTAAAGATTTCTGTCTTATGGATTATGGTTCTGCTACTTATACTGAGTTTGATAAGAGTGCAGAAATCTGTAATTATATGATAGAACATGACTTATTAGAATGTCAGCAAGGCTTAATGCATTCACATGACCAGATGTCAACATTTTTCAGTGGAACTGACCTTGGAACTCTTCAAGAAGAAGGTTCTGATATGAATAATTTCTTATCTTTGATTGTTAATAATGCTGGTCAATATACTGCGGCAATTACAAGAAAAGTTAAACATATTCCTCATGTAACAGAAGTACTTGAATATGAGTTCTTTGGTGAAGAAACTATTAATATAGGTAATGATGAATATGATGCTATAGAATCTTATGAAATAGAATATTTCTTCTTGAATATTGAAAAGCCTACTGTAAATATTGGTTATACAGACCTATTTAGTAGAATTGAAGAAATTAGTAAGGATAAGATTAAAAATACAAATATTAGTAGAGAGCCTCGTACTAATCTTATTGTTGAACCTACTTTAAAGGCAACACCTTTATATAAGGAAGCAAATATACCTTTCTCTAAGACTAATACTGCTGTTCAAACAGGGGTAGATACAGATGAATCTATTGATTATAATAAGTATAAATTTAATGAAACAGACTTAAATAATATTGTTAAACAATTACTTATAGGTAGTCCTATTTTTACTCCAAAAGACCTCAATGAATGGGTTCAAAAAATGCCTACAGTATTTTCTAAGAGATTTGGAGAAGGACAAAAAGGTTTAGAGAATTATAGAGCTTTTATTGGTTATTTTGTAGAATTTCTTGTAACAGAAGCCTTTGATAATAATTTAGCAGAAGAAGGTTATCTTGAAGATTCACAAATGGCTATATGTGCTTATGGTGTATTGCAGAAATTACATACATTTAAAACTAATTCCTTTATTGAAGTTATAGAGGACGAGGTAGAACGTTTTATTATTTAAAATTATGAATGAAGAATCAACTATAACTCCACCTTTGGAGGTTAATATGGAACAAATAGTAAATACTACAGCTAATGTTCCAGAAGTTGCTATTGCTCCTTTAGAGATAACAGACAGAGAAACAGCATCAATAGAACCTGAAGAAGTAGTAGAAGAAGAATCAGAATCTATATTATCAGAAGAAGATGAAGCTTTTTTGAATGAAGTTATTGAAAATCAACATCAGGAAATTCCTCCTATAAGTGAAGATTATCATGATGAAACTGCTAGATTTTCAGGAGCAGAATGGTTTAATAAAATTAAAGAGAAAGTTATTATTGTAGGAGGTGCAGGGGGTATCTCTTCAAATGCTATATTTCAATTAGCTAGAATACACCCTAAGAGTATTTTTATCTTTGATAATGATAAAGTTGAAGAAGTTAATCTTGCTGGGCAAATGTTTGGTATCAAGGATATAGATAAATATAAAGTAGATGCCATAGCAGAAACTGTTAGTTATTATAGTAAATATACTGATGTATTTGCTATGCGAGAATTATATACTAGTAATAGTTTTACTTCTGATATTATGATTTGTGGCTTTGATAATATGGAAGCTAGAAAGGTATTCTTTAATAACTGGAGAAAACATGTAGAATTACAGAAAGATAAATCTAAATGCCTGTATATTGATGCTCGATTGTCATTTGATACTTTACAAATACTCACTATTGTAGGTACAGATACATATAATCAGGATAGATATGAAAAGGAATTCTTATTTTCTGATGAAGAAGCAGATGAAACTGTATGTAGTTTAAAACAAACTACTTTTATGGCATGTATGATAGCTTCTTTTATTGTAAATAATGTAGTTAATTTCTGTGCTAATGAAATTGTTCCTATGATAAAGCAATTACCTTTCTTTATAGAATATGATTGTAATATGATGTACTTAAAAGAAGAAGATTAATGATAAGTGAAAATATTAAAAATAATATAAATAGTTTTCTTGGTGTTGTGTCAGCCTCTCTCCGTTCAACAGGTATACCTCTATTAGGAACAGAGAATAATCAATTCTCTATATATATGACAAATCATATATTTAATGGTGAGATTACAGAGATTCCTATTTATAATTCTTTATCTTCAAGAGGAATAATTCCACTATTTACTTCTTCTTCTACTAATGTGAATGAAAGAAAAACTTTTGGTCCTCTTTTAAAAGAGTTAAGTTTAATTAGAGAAGCAGGAGAATTAAATAAAGTTAGAGATAAAGATGGTAATCTTTATTATGGAATGAGAGGTTTAATATTTAATAGTAATTTAGAACCATTAGTATTATTTACTATTAGACCTCCTAGAAGAATATCAGCTACCACAGAGCTTATACTTAGAGTAAGTCCTAAAGTTTTCAATAGTGATAATGTTGTATGTAAAGGTATTCAAAAGTATCTTATTAAATATTGTAGTACTGTTTCTAGATATTTTTCTATAGTAAGTGGTTTTACTACTATGACAGTTATCATTAATAATGATATTGATAAGTTTATAAGACATGTCAAAGCTCCTACCAATATTAATGTTAATGAGGAAATACAACAGCTTCTTGTAGATAATATAGATAACTTATGTCTTTAGAGGAATATTTTGGGGATTGGTTAAAAGTAATAGATAAGAAAATATTATATGAGACAATTAATACACTCAATTCTAGCAATACTGTTAATCTATGTCCTAATTATAATGACATCTTTAATTGTTTTAAAGCTTGTAAATTATCTGAATTAAAGGTAGTTATATTAGGTTTAAGTCCTTATCCACAATTAGGTAAGGCTACTGGAATTGCTTTTGGTAACAATATAAAAACACTTGATAAAGATTTATCACCATCCTTACAAGTTATAAAAGAATCAGTTATTAATTATGAAATTCCACAAAATAGTAGTATCTTTGACCCCAGTTTTGAAGATTGGGAGAAGCAAGGAGTATTAATGTTGAATTGTGCATTAACATGTAAGGTAGGTCTCCCTAGTTCTCATTTAGGACTATGGAGACCTTTTATATCTAAACTTATATATAATATGTCTAGGTATATGACTGCTTGTGTATATGTATTATTTGGTGAAGAAGCTAAAACTTTTGAACTTTATATCTCTCAATATAATTATGTAATTAAAGAAAAACATCCTTCATATTATGCTAGGAATCATAAGAAACTTAGATATAATTTGTGGGATGAAATAAATAATCATTTAAACAATAAAATAAAATTTAAAAGATGAAAAAGTATTATTTTAAAGGTACTAATCAGGAGATTAAGTTAGGAGATAAGATTACTCAGATTATTACTTGTAGTAATGGTGTACAATTTGAATGTAATAGTTCTGTAGATGAAGCTACTATTGACGATTTGATTAAAAGAGATTCTATTGAAGCTAAAGTAGTTGTTCCTATACAGAAGAGTATATATAGAACACATGGTAAAAGAGGTCCTATGCCAAAAGAACCTAATGTTAAGGTAATTAATCTTAATAATAAGGAAGAATTTAAGGAGTTTCTTAATATTTTAACTAATATTGTTAGTGGGAAGTATCAATAAGAAGATTAGGAATGCTACTGTAAATAAACAAGGTAATATTACCTTTAAAAGTATATTGGAAAAAACCTGTTTCAATACATTAATTGAGGCAGGTTTTAATCCTCTATATGAACCTAAGAAACATGTAGTATTTCCTTCATTTAAACCTATTACTCCTTTTTATGATAAAGAAACAGATTCTCAACATGAAAAGAGAGTAAAAGAGTCAGGTAAACCTTCACCTAAATTACTTAGATTATGTAATGGGCTTATACAGCCTATTACATATTTACCTGACATATATCTTAAGTATAAAGATATAGATGTATGGATAGAATGTAAGGGATTCTCAAATGAAGTCTTCCCATATAAAAGAAAGCTATTTAGGAAATACCTTGATAATATTCTTACTGCTACAGGACAAAAGAGTATTTATTTTGAAGTTTATAGTAAAAAACAGCTTTTACAAGCTATAGAAATATTTAAAGAATATGCTGAAAAGTCTTAAAGATATATCTTGGTTAGTAGATGAACCTACTTATAGAGCTGATAAAGCTCTTAGTTATTCTACTATATCTAAATTTAAGAGAGAAGGATTTGAACATTTAGATACATTGTTTGATAAGGTTGAAAGTCCTTCTTTATTGTTAGGTTCTTTAGTAGATTGTTTAACTACTGACCCTCCTGAAGAATATGAAAGAAGGTATTTAGTAGCAGAATTTCCTCCTATTACTGATAAAGTAGAAACTATTGTAAAATCTTTATTTAATAGTTATTCAAGTACTTATGATTCATTGTATAAGATACCAGATAATCTTATTATAGATTCTACAAATATTAATGGATTTCAGTTAAATTGGAAACCAGAAACTAGAGCAAAAGTAATTAAGGAAAAAGCATCTGATTACTATAATTTATTGTACTTAGCTAAAGATAAAATCTTAATAAGTACAGAGCTTAATAATATAGCATATCAGATGGCTAATGCTCTTATTAAAAGTTCTCAAACTGCATTATATTTTAAGAAGAATAATCCTTTTGATGGTTGTGAAAATCTTTATCAATTAAAGTTTAAAGCAGAAATAAATGGTGTTCCTTATAGATGCATGTTTGATATTCTTAGAGTAGATTATAAGAATAAAACTATTCAACCTATAGATGTAAAGACTTCATATAAACCTACATATAATTTCTATAAGTCATTTATAGAGTGGAATTATGCATATCAATGTAGATTATATGCAAGAATTCTTAAACTTAATATTGAAAAGGATGAATACTTTAAAGACTTCACAATTTTACCTTATAAAGATATAGTAATTTCTAAGTCTAATATGATTCCACTTGTATGGGATTGTGATTTTACTTTTGTAGAAGGTACATTATATCTTGGTAAAAATAATCAAATTAAACTTGAAGCACCTTGGGAAGTAGGTAAAGAGCTTTGGTATTATCTCTCTACAGGAGCCACAGTTCCTATGGGAATAAATATTGAAAGTTCTAATGATTTGAGAACTTGGATAGATAAAATGGAATAATGTTTAATTAAAATAATATATGACATATGTAATAAAAAGAGATGGTAGTAAAGTTAAATGGGATTCAAATAAAATAGTAAATGCTATTAGGAAGGCTTTTGAGTCCTGTAAGGAAGAAGACAAATTTAATGAGAATGAGTTTAAAGAATTTGCTAATACCTTTACTACTGATAATATTAATACTGAAAGTATTCAAGATACAGTAGAATATTATCTTATGGGTAATTATCCTAATATTGCTAAATCTTATATTCTTTATAGAGAAAAACATAAGGAAGCTAGAACTAGAATTAAGAGGTTACATTATATGGAAGAATATAAGAATAACCAAGAAAATGCAGCAACTTCTAGTAATACAGACCCTAATGCTAATACTGCTATTAAAAATGTAGCATCTCTTGAAGCAGAAGTATATAAAGATGAAAATAGGCTTATTCAAAGACAAAGAATGAAGGATAAACTTAATGAGTTGTTTCCTGAATTAGCGAAGCAATATGAAAAAGATTTAAATAATCATATTATTTATACTAATGATGAAGCAAGTACTCCTGTACCTAAGTTTTATTGTATGGCAGTAAGTCTCTATCCTTTAATGTTAGAAGGTGTAGGCAATATTGATGGAGTAACTCCTACTCCCCCTAATGATTTAGAGTCATTTAGTGGTCAATTAACTAATCTTGTATTTACATTGTCCTCTCAATGCAAGGGTGCAGTAGCAGTAGGTTCTTATTTTATAGCTTTAAATTATTATACTATTATGGAATTTGGAGATAAATGGTATGATAAACTAGATTTATGTGCTACTAGTCCTTATATTAAAATTCAAAGAACAGTAAGAGATAGAATCTATAAAGCCTTTAGTCAATTTGTATGGGGTATTAATCAACCTGCTGGTAATAGGTCATACCAAAGTCCATTAAGAAGTTTGGTACTTTCAAATAAATTTTGTATCTTTGCAGCCTAAATAATTATATTTATGGCAGCACATAGAAAAGATTTAAATGATAGTATTATTATTGACTTGTATTTACAAGGAAAGTCTTTAACTGAGATTGCAGAACAGTTTAAGACTACACATAGAACAATCTTATTAAGATTAAAGAAACATTCTATTACAAGGAGAACTTTAGTAGAGTCACAATGGAATTTTAAGTCTAAAGAAATTCCAAAAGATTTTACTAATAAAGAAGTTATGGAAAGATTATATTTAAAAGAAGGACTTTCAAAGAAAGAACTTGGTCTTAGATATAATTGTGACCCTTGTGTTATTGATAGAGTTTTAAAGAATTTAGGAATAAAAATTAGAAACAATTCTGAAAGTAAAATAGGATTAATGGTAGGTAATAATCATCCTAATTGGAAGGGTGGTATAACTACATTATCTCAAAGACTTCGAGAATATTGTAGTAATAATTCTTTAAAAAAGGAAATACTTAATAGAAATAAAAATAAATGTATAATTTGTGGAAGTAAAAATAATCTACAAGCACATCATTTAATCCCTTTTAAAGTAATATTAGATAGAATTATAGTACAAAATTATCCATTATCTCCAATAGAAGACATAGATAAATTGTATGAAATTGCTACTAAAGATAAAGAATTAAACAATCCTAATAATTTAATAACTGTATGTTCTATGTGTCACCATAAAATACATGGCAAAGTAGGTGGACTATAAAATCCTTGAATTGCTGGAACCCTAAGTCATTTGATATGGTAATCAGCAGCCAAGACCAATTTATTTTGGTAAGGTTCAACGACTATCCTTTATGGAGTACACTCAAGTGAGTGGAAGCGGGGATTACTTATATAAGTAATGATATAGTCTGAGCTTATAAGAAATTATAAGAAGTTCATAAGAGAACTGCATAGAATTAACGACTCTATGTGAACAAAATGTTACAAATATTTCATATTTTGATAAAACTTATTTTAAAGCAATGTTTGGAGAGTTCTATTATCCTGATGGTACTAAACCAGAATGGAAAGCAGTAGACACTTTGCAAAGATTGTTTATGAAATGGTTTAATAAACTTAGAACAAAAGCAATAGTAGCTTTTCCTGTGGAAACATTTGCAATGGTACATAATGGTAAAAATATTATTGATAAAGAATATAAAGATTTATGTGCAGAAATGTATGCTGAAAAGCATAGTTTCTTTACTTATATTAGTGATAGTGCAGATAGTTTAGCTTCATGTTGCAGGTTAAGAAATCAAGTAGATAAAAATACATTTAGTCCTACATCAGGATTGACAGGTATTATGACAGGCTCTTGTAATGTAATTACTCTTAATATTAATAGAATTGTTCAAGACTGGGCTGGAGATTGGAAAAATGAAGGAATACCAGATATTAAGGCAGAGGTTAATAGAAATAGTTTAAATATATATATTACTAATATCCTTGAAAGAGTATACAAGTATCATATTGCATATAAAACAATATTATATGATTGGGAAGATGCAGGAATGTTTACTTGTTGTAATGCTGGTTATATTCATATTAAGAAGCTTTATTCTACTATAGGAATTAATGGTCTTAATGAGGCTGCTGAGTTCTTAGGTCTTAAAGTAAATAATAATAAAGAGTATATTGAATTCCTTCAGCTTATTCTCTCTACTATAAAGGAGCAAAATGCTTTACATTCAATTAATGATAAGAAAAGACCATTCTTATTTAATAGCGAAGTAGTTCCAGCAGAGTCTCTTGCTAGTAAAAATTATAATTGGGATAAAAAAGATGGATATTTTGTTCCTTCTAATAGAAATCTATATAATTCTTATTTCTTCTTACAGAATGATACTAATATAAGTATATTAGATAAGATGTATTTACATGGAAATTCTACTTATCAATATACAGATGGAGGTTCTGCTTGCCATATTAATTTAGAAGAGCATTTAAGTAAAGAACAATATCTAAAATTGATAGATTATGCTATTAAAGAAGGTACTTCATATTTTACTTTTAATATACCTAATAGTAAATGTGAAGATTGTGGTTATATTACTAAGCATCCTATAGTAGAATGTCCTAAATGTCATAGTAAAAATATATCTCAATATACAAGGATAATTGGGTATTTAAGACCTATTAAACTATTTAGTGTGGATAGACAAATAGAAGCAGGAACTAGAGTATATAATAAAAATATTAATGTGTAAATAATGATTAAGATATTAAAATTTGAATCTGATAGTTGTTCTCAATGTAAAGCTTTATCTGCTACTTTAGAAAGAATTACTAAAGAATATAAAACAGATATGAAGAGTATTGATATTGAGGAAGACAATAATCAGGATTTAGTAAGAAAATATAATATAAGAAGTATTCCTACTTTAATCTTTTTAAGTGAAGACCAAGAATATAATAGACTTGTAGGAAATCAATCTTATGCTACTATAAATAAAATAATTAATCATGATACAACCTAAAAGAATAGGTGTATTAGAATTCAGGGAGGCTAGTTATGTAGGTAACAAGCCTCCTTTTGTATCTTATGATATAGTTAAATGGTATCCTAATCTTTATTATGGTAAGGAAAATGAATACATAAAACTAAATCATGAATTTTATTGTTATCCTAAGAATACTGGTTGTAGAATACATAAGGATTTATTTAAAAGTAAAGAATTATGTATAGTATTAGCTACTTTTAGATATGATTATCAAGAAGAATGCTATAATTTTGAATTTATAGGAGACAGACCTCTACAATTAGATACTTGGGATAATTTTAGAGAGTTAGTTAAATATGGATTTAAGCAATTAAATCTTAAATGGTATGAATAATGAAGTATCAATATGCAAAAGTAACATTTCAAGAAATTCCTGATGAAATCACTTTATGTATTGCTATATCTGGATGTAAAGTTCATTGTAAAGACTGTAATCAGAAAAATCTTTGGAAAGATGAAGGTAAAGAATTAGATATAGAAGAATTAAATAGACTTATTAATAGTAATAAAGGTATTACTTGTATATGCTTTATGGGAGAAGGAGAAAAATTACCTATATTATGGAGTTATATTAAACTTACTAAAGAATTTAGTAACCTTAAAACTGCATTATATATAGGTAGAGATTTAATTTCTACTATAACATTGTATGGTAATTTCTTTAGTTCTTTAGATTATCTTAAAGTAGGTTCTTACATATCTAGTTTAGGTGGATTAAATTCAAAGACTACTAATCAGAGATTATATAGTCTTAAATCAGTAAATGTAGAAGGATATTTTAAAGATTATAAAGAATATGAAACTGTCTTTACTGATATAACTTATAAATTACAGAAATGATAATAAATGTAAATAGTTCTAATCCTTATTATGATATAGACTTTGATGATTGGCTAATACAGTCTTTTATTAAAGATAATCATCCTAAGTATAAAGATTATGTTGCTTTATGGTTTAGGAATTTAACTCTTGGACAAAAAGAAGGATTTAAAGCTCAATATGAAAGAGCTATGTATAATAGTTTAATATTTTAAATTAAAAAAGAATGAAATTAAAGATTAAAGTTAAGGAGATTACTGAAGGCTGTATGCCAGAAATTATTGAACAGGGTGATTGGATTGATTTAAAGCTTGCAGAAGATGTAAGATTTACAGGTCCAGAAGTACAATCTAGAAAGATTAAATATCTTCCTCTAGGTATTGCTATGGAACTTCCTAAAGGATTTGAAGCTTATGTACTTCCTAGAAGTTCTACACCTAATAAGTGGAATATTGAACTTGCTAATTCCCAGGGAGTTATTGATGAGTCCTATAAGGGAAATAAGGATGAATGGAAATATATTGCTAAAGCATTTAAAGCTACAGAGATTCCAAAGGGTACTAGAATTTGTCAATTTAGGATTATGCCTAAGATGAATGCAGGTATTTTAACTAAGCTTAAATGGTTATTTAGTAATGGTGTAGAGCTTATTAAGGTAGATAATCTTAATAATGATAATAGAGGGGGTATTGGTACTACTAATTAAATGATTTATATTGGTATTGGGATTATTGTTCTTTTAGTAATTATGGGAGTGTATTATGTATACACTCTCTATACTAAAAGTAAAGATGTAATGTCTTTTAAACAATCAATGGAATTATGTGATATGCCAATAGTAACCTTTTATATTGGAGATAGGAAATTAAACTTTGTATTAGATACAGGCTGTATACAATCTATGCTTGATGCTGATATTATAGATAAATATAAATTAAATGTTTCCTATATTGGAAAAAACTTTGAAGTATGGGGAGCTAATGGTAAATGTTCTATAGATAAAATGGGTGTTTTAGGTCTTTATTATAATAATAAGAAATTTGAAGAAACATTTGTTTGTAGTAGTACAATTAAACATACATTTAGTTGGCTTAAGCAGAATAAAGGTGTAACAGTACATGGTTTATTAGGTTCTAATTTCTTTAATACATATAAATATATATTAGATTTTAATAAATTAGAATTTAAAAGATGATATGTTTAGTAACAGCTAATCAGCAATTATTTGAAAGTAATGTCTATAAGATAATCTCAGTAGAAGAATCTCTTACAATAATGAAAGATTGGAGAATGATTCAATTTGATACTGAGACTTTAGGTAAGGACCCACATGTAGGTAAATTACTCTTGGCTCAATTTGGTAATATAGAGGGTACTATTCAAATAGTTATTGATTGTACAACTGTAAGTATTAAATTATATAAGAATATATTAGAAGAAAACTTTTTAATAGGACAAAATTTAAAATTTGATTTGCAATGGCTTTACAATGATGAGATTATACCTTTTAAAGTTTATGATACTATGATTGTAGAACAACTTTTATATTTAGGTTATCCTCCTGAATATAAAGACCCTATTAATGGTATTTCTTATGGTTTACAATCTATTGCAGAAAGAAGATTAGGAATATATATAGATAAAACTATAAGAGGAGAAATACAATGGAGGGGTATTGATGATTCTACTATTAAATATGCAGCAGGAGATGTTACTCCTCTATATGATATAATGGTATCTCAACTTAAAGATTGTACTAAACAAAATTGTAAAGTAGGAGCTAAATTAGAGTGTGATTTTGTTCCTGTAATAGCCTACTTAGAGTGGTGTGGTATTCATTTAGATGAAAATAAATGGAAAGCTAAAATGGATATAGATAAACAACATTTAAATGAGGCTATTGAAGACTTAAATAAATTTGTTATATCTAATTCTAAGCTAAAAGAGTTTACATATATAAATAGAGAAGGAGATTTATTTTCTGGATTTGATTTAACTCCTAAATGTACTATAAATTGGGCTTCTTCTAATCAAGTTATTCCTTTATTAAAGATATTAGGGTTTGATACTAAAATTCAAGATAAAGAGACTGGAGAAGATAAAGAGAGTGCAATGGAAAAAGTACTAAAGAAGCAAAAAGGAATTAACGATGAATTCTTAAAGCTTTATTTAGGAGAAGGAGAGCCAGAAGATAAGGATTATTATGCAGGTTATAATGGTTCGGCTAAAGTAGTAACATCTTTTGGACAGAATCATTTAAATGCTATTAATCCTAACACTAATAGAATACATACTGTATATAGACAATTAGGCTGTGATACAGGTAGAATGTCTTGTGGTTCAAAGGATAATAATGATGATTTAGCTAAATTAAAGAAACTTCCTATTAAACCTTCAGCAAAACAAAAGAAAGAAGGAAAAGCTTGTCCATATCCTAATATGCAGCAATTACCTGCTGATGATATTACTAGAAGTTGTTTTACTGCACCTAAAGGTTATAAATGGTGTAGTTGTGATTATAGTGCTATTGAAAGTAGATTAGGTGCTGATATATATAAAGAGCAATCAATGATTGATGAATTTATACATGGAAGTGGTGATATGCATTCTCTATGTGCTTATATGATTTACACTAAAGAAATACCTAGAGATACTCCTATTAAAGATATTAAAAAATTATATCCTCATCTTAGAAAAGATGTAAAACCTATTGAGTTTTCTCAACAATTTGGTGGTTCTGCTTTTGCTATACAAAATGCTAAAGGATGTACCTTGGAAGAGGCTGAGAAATTTGCTGAAGCTTATTCAAAAGGTTTTCCTGGTATTGCTAAATTTAAGGAGAAAGGTTCAAAGGAAGTTAGAAATAAAGGATATATTCTTCTTAATCCTATAACAGGACATAAGACTTATTGGGCAACCTTTAATAAATGGAAAGAAGAACAGAAACATTATACAACTGAATTTTGGGAAGAGTATAGAAATATACATAAACCTAATAAAGATAGTATATATGTTGAAGTTAAAAAACACTTTAAGGAAGTATCTAAATGGGATAGAAAAGCTTTAAATTCTGTAACTCAAGGAACTGGAGCTATAATATTAAAAGATTCTCAGATTTCTATATTTCATTGGATAGTTAATAATGGTTACTTTGGTAAATGTAGATTAGCTAATTTAACTCATGATGAATGTAATTGGGAATATCCTGAGAATTTAAATGAATTTCCTAAAGTACTAGAAGATTTTATGGAAAAGTCAGCAGCTAAATATTGTAAATCTGTTCCTATACCAGCAGTTGCAGAAGTCTCAGACCATTGGGTTCACTAATTCTTCTCTCTTATAGGACCAAAGAATATTTTAACAATTAAATAAATATTAATATGATTAAAAAAGGAGATAAATTTGAATGTATTAAACCAGTTATAATGGATGGTAATCCAGAAGATGTTGCTTACACTGAAGGAGAATTATATACTAGTGACTTTAATAATTGTATTACTGATAATCAAGGTAATAAAAGCCATTATTGGGGGGGTAAAGAATTAACAATATACTTTAAAAAGATTAATACATTACCAAATAAACAAAAAGAAATGGTTAATCATCCTTCTCATTATAAAAATAATAAGTATGAATGTATTGATGTGATGCTTGATATTTTTGGTAAAGAAAAAGTACTTGCTTTTTGTGAGTTAAATGCTTTTAAATATCAATGGAGAGCAAATTTTAAGGGTACAGATATTCAAGATAAGAAAAAAGCTGAATGGTACCTTAATAAATATATTGAATTAAAAGAAAATAAGGATGAGTAGTTATTTAAATATTTATTTAAAAAGAAAGGAGAATCCAGAGGGTTCTCCTTTATTATTTATGTCTTTTAGTAGAAATCATCCTATTTATAGAGCAGTAGTAGAAGCTGTTGCTCCTGTATGGGATGGAGATACCTATACAAAATTAACTTATGATAATTTAACTGAATGTATCAATTCTTTAGATGAGGAAACTAATCATATTGTAAATAAAATAGTAGAATATGAAAAAGCTGTACTGAAAAATCCTAAAAAAGATATTATTGACCAGTTAATTGAATATAAGGAGATTTATAAAGAAATGGAAGAGAATAATCATAATCTTGCATTTATAAGATGGTTTACTAATGACATTAATAAAGGTAATTCTGATTTTAGTAAAGTATTATGCAATATAACTTAATATGACACAAAAAGATAAACTAAAAGAGTCTTTTTTAGCTTTAGTATCTATTAGAAGTACTGCTAATAATATTACAGATTATTGTAGTGAATATAGTAGTGAAGCTGCTAATTATGCTCAAGAAATTAAACATAAATGTGAAGAGGTACTTAAACTATTAAAATAATGAATACTTTAGATTATATTATGTCTAGATTAGTAATAAAGACTAAAATTAAAAAAGAAAATATTGAAATTAAAAATAATAAAGTAATAGTTTTAGCCTCTTTTACTACTACTAATTATATTAATATGTTTCATACTGATTATGGGGAATAATAGAAAAAGACTTATTTACAATATGGCTAAGAAGATATGTGATGCTTATATGACATATACTTGTAGCTGTGCATTTATTGAAAATAATTTAGTAGATAAGAAAGTATCTCAGAAGTTTAAAGAACTTAAAGAGGCTATTGTAGAACAATCAAATAGTATAAAATGAAAAGAATAATTCTTACAAGAGGTATTCCTGCCAGTGGTAAGAGTACTTGGGCTAAACAAGAGGTTCTTAAAGACCCAGAACATTCTATTAGAATTAATAGAGATGATTTAAGAAATATGAGTGGTAAATATTGGGTTCCTACAAGAGAAAAGTATATTACAGCTTGTAAAGGCACTATATTGATAAATGCTATAAACTTTAAGTTTGATACTATCATTATAGATGAAATGAATTTTAATCCTAAAGAGAATGGATATTTAAAAGGTATGGTTTCAATGATGAATGATACTTTCAAAGATAATAATGATAAGTATATAATTGAAATTAAAGATTTTACAAATGTACCTTTAGATATATGTCTTGAAAGAGATAGTAAAAGAGAGAATCCTATAGGAGAAGATATAATTAAAGGTATCTTTAATAAATATCGAGAGTTATATAATTTAAAAGAAACTAGTGATGAGCAATACACCAACATTAATGCAGAGTGAAGAAAGAAGTCTTAATGAATTAAACTCTGAATCAAAGAAAATTAAAGTAGATGTTACTGTAAGTATTACTATGAGTAAAACTACTACTATTGAAATTAGTGAAGGGGATGAAAATGATGATAATAAATTGCTTACAGCATTTGATTCTCAGAAGTATTCTCCTGAACAGATTAGAGCTATTCTTGAAGAATATAAGCATAGAAAGAGTATTAATAATTTCCAAACTAAACTTAATGATTTAAGTGGTTGGGTAGTTGATGATAAATGTATTAATTTAGAATAATATGAAGTTAATTAATCAAAGTTATGAAATTTGTAATCAAACAGATTTTAGTTTGTTAGATATCTATAAACATATAGAAAAATGTGCTAGAGTATCTTATAAAAGTGAAGATAAAATTACAGATATTAGTGCTGCTCCATTTGTAAATATGTTAGAAGAACATAAGCATGATGCTCCACTTGAATTTGGTACTATTCACTTTAAGATGCCTATTACTTTACTTAAGACATTTGCTGAAGATTTAATGTACCATAATTTATATAATATGGAATGGATTAAATGTAAAGCAGTAAATAATTATGCTTACTTTACTACTAATTATAGGCATTGGCATGTTATATTAGATAAAGTACCTTATGTAGGAGAATACTTAGATTTTGGAGATGAAAATCTGGATAATTATCCTAAAAGATATACAGTAAAACTTATTACTAATAGAGCTGTAAGTCATGAAGTAGTAAGACATAGAACAATGTCTTTTATTCAGGAATCTCAAAGATATTGTAATTATGGTAAAGGCAAATTCAATAATGAAGTCACATTTATTAAACCTTGCTGGTTAGCTATAAAAGAAGGTACTTATACTGAAAAGGATTATCATGATGATTTTTATACTAGTAAAAATGTTGAGTATGATTTTATGATACATCTTCTTACAGCAGAGGCTACTTATTTTAAGCTTCTTGAAAAAGGTTGGAAACCACAACAGGCTAGAGTAGTATTACCTAATAGTACTAAAACAGAATTATATATGTGTGGATTTAAAGAAGCTTGGGAACATTTCTTTGAGCTTAGAGATAACAAGATAGTTGACCCACAGATGTATGATTTAGCCCATCCAATGCATCAAGATTTTATTAATAATAAATATTTATAATTATGTTTGAAAAAGGAATTATGATTGAAAAAGAAATTAAAAAAGGTGATATTCTTAGTGAAAGTTCTCATTATAGAGTAAAAAATATTCTTGGTAGTAGTGTTATTCTTGAACACTTTGAAAGTAAGAATGAAGTAGTTATTGATAAAGATTATCTTCATAATTTCTGTAATACTGCTGATGGGTATACTATAGAAATAAAAGTTACTAAAGAAGACAAGAAAGATGGTACTCCTGGAATTAGAAGTATATGGGAGAATATTCATAGTAGTAAGGTATTTACTGTATGTTTTAAGAAGCAAGATAAAGTTAAAAGTGCTAAACAATTTAAAACAGAAGTAGATACTCTAGCTGAACAAATATGCCAAGAAATTGATAAGGTTAAAAATTCAAAGAAAGGTGTAGCAGATTGGGCTAAGAAAACTCTTTATACTCTTATGAATAATCCTATTCCTAAGATTGTTGAAGGAGAAGATAGAGTTCTTAGAGGATATAAAATTCAATTTGAATCTAGAGATGGTAAGTATCAGTGTATTGATATGGATATTGAGGATTCAGAAAACAATGTAAGATTAGTCAATATTAATACCATTAAATGGCTTATTATTGATAATATTAAATACATTGTTCAATAGTTTTAATTGTTAATAATGTTAAGAAGGTACTATAAGCGATTTGTTTATAGTACCTTTAATTTTTACTAAAAAGTTTTGCAACTAACTATAAAAGTTGTATCTTTGCAAACAAATAATTTAATTAAATATAAAGAATATGGCAATACATTGTATGTTACTCACTGGAGATAATATTAGAATAGTACAGAATTTCTTAAGTGAGTTTAAAGACAAGTATGATTGTATGCAGACTTTCGATATGGTAAGGTCTATGATTAGTGCTTGGCAAAGTGCTAATTTTAAAGATGGTGAAGAGCCTACAATGCCTACAAAAGATGAAATAGAGAAATTCATACAATCACAAATTGGAAGTAGACAGAGTTCTGAGACTCCTGTAAGGAGTACTAATATAGCAGATTATGTTAATACTGAAGGAGAAGATAAAGGTTTCCTTACTAAGAAAGGAGAAGAGCTTTTAAGTACTACTTTTGATAAGAATAAGTTTAATAAAGGTACTTTTTCTGTAGCATTATATCCAGGACCAGCAGGTACTACCCTTATGATTGGTTTTATTAGCCCTAAAGGTAATAAATTTTATGCAGAGTATAATGTTAGTCCTACAAGAAAAACATGGGATTTGTTAAACTCTGAACAGCAAACTATTACTGATGTTACTAATGAAAAGTATTGGAATATTATAAATACAATTGTACCAAAGTCTCTAAGAGACTTAGTAGATTCTGGTGAGTATTATAAAATGGATACTACAGATACAGAAAAAGGAGGTGAAGCTTCTTTTATCAAGAGAAGTGAACTTGAAGATTACTTTGAGAAAGAGTATAATGTATTTATGCAAGGTAGAAGTTTAGATTATAATACTAAACAGATTAATAAAGCTTTATCTCCTGTACAGGAGACTACAGAGAAACAAGATACTACTTCTACACAAGAAGAGACTCCTATACAGGAAGATGATAAATCATATGCTGAGGATTTAGCTAGATGTGCTAGACAAATGTCTCCTATAGAGAGAAAGCATAGAGTAGAAAGAATTACTAGAATGTTTTCATCTATAGTAAATAGTAAATTAAAAGATAAGTTAGCTACTTATAATGATAAAATCCAAGCAGAAACCAATCCTAAAGTAAAGAATGATTTATTATTTGGTAGAAAGAAAATTACTAGATTCAGTGTTATTAAGTCTGAAGGTGTACAGAGTATTATGATGGAAGTAAGAAAAGCTTTCCAAGTATATGCTGATGCTCCTTTAGAGGCAAAGATAGCTATAGAAAAGCAACAAATATTAAGTGCTAAACCTAATCTTGATGATAGGATAGCTACTAATATAGCTAAAAATGTTGCAGAAAGAAAGACTAAAGCTTTTCAAAATGTACTTAATAACTTTCAAGTATTAGTAGAAGAATCATTAGGAAACTTAGCATTAACTGAGGGTATTTCTGTTAACTTGAATAGTAACTTTGTACTTAATACACAAGAAAATAGTGATACTTTCAATGAGGATGGTAAACAAACTAATCAAGGAGATGTATTTGAGAAAGAAGAATCTTTGAAAGATGGATGGATGACTGATGTTAGACAGGTAGCTACTTTTGATAGTCTTACTGCTAGAGTTAGACAAGCCATAGGTAATATGGTAAGATATGATTCTACAGGCAATGTTGATAGAGATGATTTAGGAGATAATATCTATCTTAATGCAGGTTATGTACATTCAGAATTAATACAGGCTCTTAGAAATATGGTTAGTGCTGAAGATATGATTCCTATACTTGAACAACTTAGTAAAAAGAAAGTTTGGGTAAAACAGATTATCAATGAATTAAATAATGATAATCAACTGTTTACTGAGTTTTATAGAGCATATAGAAAGGATTATGTCAATTATTTCATTCAGAAAGTAAGTACTAATAGTGATACTTCTACAAGTACTAAAGTAATGTCTATTAATGGTGCAGAGGGTACTTCACATTATTTTGATGAATGGAGAGATAACTATGAATATGGTAATGTTCTTACTACAGATAGTATATATGATAAGAATGGAGACATTCAATTAAAAAATGCTAAAGTAGGTCTTGATTTAGTTAATGAATTACTTGATATATTTGAAGACAGAGAAACTATTGCTGAAAATCTTACTAATGAGAATATAGCAAGAATTAAGAAAGCTATGAATATGTTAGGTGCTAGTGTAGATTCAGAAACACTTGAAAATGCATTAAAGTTTAACTTAGATAATAAAGCTTTCAAGCCAGCAGTTAATGTCTTATTAAGTAATTTAAGAACTATTTATTATGACTTAAATAAAGGTAATGAGAAAGTTAAAGATGGTGAATATGCAGATTTACTTAATATTCATGGTACTGCATTTAATAATATTGCAGAGGTAATCAATAAAGTAGATGAAGATACTATTGAATCTAGTGTAAGACAAGGTGATAAAACTATGTATGCTCATATTAATCCTTCTTATGTAACAACTCTTATTAAGAAGTTACAGAGAGAAGATACTTATAAACAGGTACTTGATGATTATAGAGTATGTAATTGGTTTAATAAGAATGGTAAATGGAGAAATAGTATATTAGAAGAAATTGAAAATAATGCAGAAGTAAGAAGTAATTTAAAACATGTAGTACTCCTTCAATATAATAGAAAAGAATATAATGCTTGGACAGATTTAGATGCTACACTAGCCTTATATAATATGTATATGACTGGTGCAGCAGATAGAAGTGGAAGTGAAACTTATGGTTATTATCAAGTACCTATGTTATCTGATGCACAATCTGCTGAGTTTATTAAATTCAAGAGATATAAAAAAGGATATGAAGAGAAGTTACTTGACAAGTTTAAAGACTTAGTATATCAGGAAATTGATAGAATCAATCTTGTTAAAGAAAGGGCTACTACAGATAATCATATAGACCCTATTGCTAACTTTGATATGAATGATAAAAAGATGGGAGGTGCAGAATTTAAATTCTTCCCTGAATTAAATCAGAAAGATGAAAGTGGTAAGACATTCCTTCAAGCTATAGATGAAGCTAAACAGATATCTATGGATGAAGTTGATAACTTAATTAAAAATACTATTAAATCTATAATGGATAGTAGATTTAATGAAGCTAATCAACACTATAAGGATATTGGTCTTTATGATAGAATTGGTACAGAGAAGAATGCTAGATTTAAGCATGTAAATGTTTATTCTGAGGAAGGAATGAATGATAGAATGAGAGAGTGGTTCTGGAATAGTACTTATTTTACTTCTCAGTTCATTGAACTTACAACTACTGATTTAGCTTATTATAAAAATCTTGAGGACTTTCAAAAGAGAAATAAGCAAGACCATGCACCAGCAGAAAGACTTAATACTCTTGCTACTTGGAATGGTAAACCAGTATTAGTAAACAATGATGGAAGTAGAAGAACTGCTAGAAGAGTTATTTATCTAAAGGATAACATTCTTCCTGCTAATAGTATGGATAGTATTAATGAGATACTTGAAGCCAGAGTTAAAGATAAAGATGATGCCTTTACTGCTTATGATAAAGCTGCTATTATGTCTATATTTAATAAAGTCAATGTAGCAGATGCACAAGCTTATAATACATTACCATCATTTAGGTCTACTCAAATTATGGCAGGTATGTGGTCTGATGCAGAAGAAACAGCCTACAATAATATTATGAATAATAAGTGGACTGCAAGTGATTTCTTAGTACTTTGGAATACAAGAAAACCATATCTTTATACTCAGAAGAATCAACCTGATGGTATGGGTGGAATTATGAAAGTTCCTACTCAACATAAGAATTCAGAGTTCCTTCTCCTTACAGGAGCAATGTTTGGACAAATACTTCATTCAAGTAAATTGCAAGCTCTCAATGACTTTATGGTAAAGAATAATATAGATTCTGCTATGTTTGAAAGTGCTGTAAAGGATGGCTTACAAGGTACAATCAATCTTAATGATGCTACAAATTATGCTTCTACTATGACTGTCCTGGAAAATGTAACCAGGCTTAATGGTAAAGAAAATCCAAATGTAGTACATGAATTTGATTATAATGATTATGGTATTCAGACATCTACTCCTGAACATGGTATTGACAAGGTTCAACTTGTAGGTACTCAGATTAGAAGATTGATTAGTTCTGACATGAATCCTAATAGAGACCCTAACTTTAAATTAAAGTATAAAGATAGGGAATTTACACAGGAAGAATGGATGAATTATTTTAATGCTATCAATACTGCTAATATTCAAGAAGCTTTTAAGGAAGTATCTGATAAGTTTAATGATATTCATGAAGTTGAGAAAGAACTTATAAGAGAAGTAAGAAGTAATCCTAGATATGGGACAGACTTAATTAGAGCATTAACTCTTGATGAGAATGGTAACTTTAATATTCCTCTTATAGACCCTTCACAGACTTTAAGAATACAAGCATTACTTAACAGTATATTGAAGAATAGGGTTACTAAGCAGAAGATTAATGGTGGAGCATTAATTCAAGCTTCTCCTTTTGGTCTTGATGAAAGTAAACAACCTAAAATTGTTTATAATGAAGATGGTTCTATTAAATATTTTGAAGCTTATCTTCCTTGTCCAACAGAAGAATTATATAATGCTTTATTAGACCCTAGTACTCATGAACTTGATATTAACAAGAAAGATAGTAAAGGTAATTATATAGTACCAGAAAAGTATAGAGAAGTAATAGGTTATAGAGTTCCTACTGAGGATAAATATTCTATGCAACATATTAGAATAAAAGGATTCTTACCTAGACAAGTAGGTAGTGTAATTATATTACCTAAAGAGATTACTTCTTTAGCAGGAAGTGACTATGATGTTGATAAAGTTTATGTAATGTTTCATAGTTTATTTACTAAGAATAACTATAATATTAAGAAAGCTTGGGATGATTTTTATCAATTAGAATCAAGTAAGGATATTCTTGAAGAAATTGATAAGAACTATGGTGAAGCTTTACAACAGTATATTGCTGAACAAACTGAAGGGGAACCTTTAGATTCTGAGGATTTAAATGATTTAGCAGAAGAATTTAAAGGCTGGTTAAAAGATAATAATGTCAAAAGATATAATTTATCTGAAACTGCTCAAGCAAGATTCTCTGAATGGTTTAATAAAAACAAATCCAAGTACTTAATAAATAGTTCTTTTAGTACATATGACTATGACTTTGATAAAATAGAAGGAAATGACAAGTTAAGTATTTATAATAATGCAAAGGCTAATAGTAAGAAACAAAGAGATTCTTTGATGATTGACCTTATGTGGAGTGTATTATCACATAAAGATACTGCTAAGAGTATTCTAGAACCTGGTGGTTTTGATAAACCAAAGAAAGCTGCTAGAATTAATACTATCTTATATAATGTTGATAAAGAAACTCTTACTAAATTAGGGGGTTTAAAAGGACTTGAGAAACTTAGTCTTGATGAACTTGATGATTTAGCAGATAAATATAAGGAAAAACTTAATCCATTAGTACCTACTACTTGGGTTACTCTTCATCAAAGAAATATGTCTGGTGCATCACTTATTCCTATGGCTGCTACTAATAATGCTTCTCATGCATTAATGCAGCAGACTAAACTTGGTATTAAAGAAGAATATCAGTTGACATTTAATGGTCATAAATATAATTCTTTACATGATATTAAGAATGTAGATGGTGAATTTATTACCAGAAATATTGCTAGTTTCTTGGCAGCCTTTGTAGATAATGCAAAAGACCCTATTGCAGGTGATATGAACTTCAATGAAATTACTGCTTCTAGTGCATTTGCATTATTAAGAATGGGTGTAGGAATTAATACTATGTCACTTATAATTAATCAACCTATTGTAAGAGATATAGTAAAAGAAGTACAGAATAATAGAGTATCATTAGCAGAAGCCATTATTAATATTATTAATAAGTATAAAAATTATAATAATGGCACAAATGTTAATAGTTACTATACTAAAATAGAAGATTATAATTTTAAAGATGAAGACTTAGCAAGTAATATTATAGCAAGAAAAGATGCAGATACTGCTAATACTAGTGAAGGTCATGAATTCTATGCTAATCAATTAAAAGTAGGCTTTATGTTTGCAAGACTCAATAAGTTAGCAGGTGATTTGAATGAATTTACTAATGCTACTAGAGCTGATACTCAAAATGGTGGAGCAGGACCTTATATCTCTTCAGATATAATTAATATTGAGAAAGTGGAAAAAGTATTGGAAGCTCCTATGAAAGATGCTAATTACTCTCTTACAGGAACATCATTACTCTCATTTAATTTATCAGAAGAAGGTGTTATTAATAGTTCATTACCTATATTACAGGCATTCTTTACTTATGGTGTAGAATCTACTGAGAAGTTATTCAATAAGTATTTTCCATACTATAATAATACTTATACCAGTATTATAAGTACTATAAAAGATATGACTAGATATGGTAATTTAAATGAAAAACAGAGAAATAGTATATATAATGATTTTATCAGTTATATGTTAGCAGAAACTAGTGAATATAACTATAAGGATGAGGATGGTAATCCTATATCTGAAAGAGAATATTATATTACTAAATTCCCTGCTGAGTTTGATGCTTTCAAGAAGGCTCACCCAGAGTTATCTCAGTTACCTATTATAAATAGAGTAAAGTATAATAAGTTTACTAAGTATAATCCAGCACCATCTCTTACTTTCAGCAATGTAGGTAGAATCACTGATATACAGAAACAAGACTATGTTAGAAGTTGGGAAACACTTATGAACATTAATGATGAATGTAAGGATATGGCTATTAAGCTATTTCTTTACTGTAATTATAAAGGATTAGGTTTCAGTCCTAATGGATTTAGTCATTTGGCTCCTGTAGCAGTGAAGATGAATACTGGTAATTATGTAGAAACTCTTGAAGATATGTACTTTGAGAAAGCTGATGTAACTACTTTTATAGGTCAATATTTTAGAAATCATTTAGATGATAGAACATTAGTACCAGATATTACTGGGGCATCTTATGTAAGTGAAGTTAATCTTGAAACAGAAAATTTTGATGTTAAAGTTGATTTTAATTCATCTATGGATGATAAAAAAATTGCTAAACCATTTGATGATAAAAGTACTCCTGAATATTTACCTTATGTTCATATTAATTATAAGGGGGCTGACTTATACTTTGAAAGAGTAAATGCTTCTAATAGTTTAATAGCTTCATATCAAAGAGTACAACCTTTAGGAGTAAAGAATCAATATGTAGAGTATGATAGTAATGCTAGTGAAGATATGGAATCAGTAGTACCTAAACCACAAGCATATAAAGCTAATCTTAATGATTATGTTGATAATACAGATATTACAGATAATCAAGATATGGCTAATTTTGTTATGGAACAACAGCAATCTGCACAAGCAAGTTTACTTGCTGCAATTAAACAGAAAGCTGCTGAAAATGGTTATACTGAATCACAACCTATTGATAAACTAGAAAGTCTTCCTCCTATAACAGAGGATGAACAAGGAAATAAATTCTGTGATAATGTAATAGCAAGATTTTAATATGAGTAAATGTACATTTATACCAACAAATAAAGAGGGGAATATCCCCTCTTTATTTACACAATTAAAAAGTTATTTTGGAAATACTAAACAAGCATTATATTACTGGCAGAGAGTTAAATCTCCAGAGTTTAGTAAAACATTTCCAAATGTTAGATATGATAATGAAGGTAATCCTTTAATGGAAGACCTGATGTATAAAGTTGGCTTGGATGGTCTTAAAGATGAGCTTAGCCAGCTAAAAAATTTGAATCAGCATAATAGTCCTGTAGCTAGAAATTATACTAATGTAATGAATCTAGAGGAACAAGCTGTATCATTTAATAGAAATAGTCCTTATAGAAGGAAGTTTTTTGCAACAATAACTAATGTAGATGATAAAGTAAAATTATCTATAAGACCTATAAGAGAAAATAAAGAAGATATAACTCATAAGATTGAATTCAATAGTAAGCTAAATAGAAGATTAGAGCAGCTATTATCTGACTGGGGTATAGGAGTCGGTGCTTTAAGTGAACTTGAAGAAAGGCAAGGAATTAATGGTATAACAGATTTTGATTGTGCAATAACTACTGCTAATGGCTTAAAGACTTTAATTAGAGTAGCTAAGGGACAAAGAGGTCAAGATGTATTACCAGAAGAGTTTGCCCACTTTGCTATAGAAGCAGTAGATACTCCATTAAAGGAAAGAATGACTAATGTACTTAGTGACGAGAATATACTTGAAAGAATCTTTGGGGATACATATCAAGATTATATGAATAAGTACAATAATAATCTTGACTTAATGGCTGTAGAAGCATTAGGTAAGATTATGGCTGATGTACTTAATGATAAGGAAGTATTTAATCCTAATAAAAGATTATTTGATAGGTATCTTAATCAGGTAAAAGATAAATTCAAAGATAAGAATACTGATGATATTGATAAAATAATTAATGAAGTTAAAGTTCAAGTATATAATTTAGCTAATGACATAGTAAATAATAGATATACTATGAATATCAGCACTAAAGCTCATAACACTAAGTTATATAATCTTACTAGTAATGTAAGTAAGTCAGCTAAGATACTTGAAAAGATTCTTGAGCAGGAGTTAAAGAGATTAAAAGTATATGGTGATAAAGAAGATTTTAGTGCTGCTCAGCAAGTATTTATTAATAAATTACAAGCTGATTTACAGAATCATCAGGAGATACAAGGTATTCTTGAATATATGGACAATAGTCTTAAAGTTCTTGGTAATCTTGAAAAGAGAATGGCTAAAATTGGTAGTGGTGAATTATCAAAAACTGAGGAATTCAAAGCTCTTAGAAATGTAAGAAACTATCTTAATTCTTATGGTGTTATTATGAATGACATCAGAAAACAGATGAATGAAGCTTCTAGAGAAGGAGATGATAGTATTAAAGAAAATATTAAGGATATTCTTAATCAGAATGATATTATAATAAAGGACTTATCATCAGATTTCTATGAGATAGCCAAAGATAAGTTTACTGAATTTATAAGACCATTTGTTGGGGATGGGTTAGCAATAACTATTGGTAGAGACAGATATAAGAAAACCTATACAGCAGAAGAATTAGTAACTTCTATGGATAGAGATATTACTTTAGCTGATAGATGGTTAGATTCAATGGCAGATTCTTCTGACCCTATGTTACAGATTTATGACCAAGTTGTAAAGAAACAAAAAGGGGAAGCCAGACTTGATACTATTGAAATGGCTAAAGAAATTCAAGCTAAAGCTAAAGAACTTGAATACAGAGGAGTAACTGATACTTCCTTTATGTATGAAAGAGATGAAGATGGTAATCTTACAGGTTATTTTGTACAAAAGATTTGGTGGAGTAAATATAAGAATGCTAAGAATATATTCTTTAAAAAATTAAAAGAGAAATATGGGGATAATCCTGAAGGATTTGAAAAGATTGCAAGAGATAATGAAATAAATGAGTGGTATAAGAATAACACTTATAAAGATAAATTTGGTAATAGAAGACCTCTTATAGAAAAGTATGCTAATCCTGCTTGGAATAAACTTACAGAAGCTCAGAAAGAATATCATAGTTATATGATGGAATTAAAGTCTAAACTTGATGGTGTATTACCTAATTCTTCCAGTGTATCTGTAGGTAAAGCTCCTCAGATAAGAAGAGATTTCTTACAGAGATTTACTGGTTCTTCCTTATCTAGTCAAGGTAAATACTTCTGGGAGAATATGAAGGATTCTCTTGTAAGAAGAGAAGATGATGTTGAGTATCTTGATAAATCTGTAGTAATGGACTTTGAAGGTAATCAGGTAATGAGATTACCAGTATATTATACTAAGGATTTACAGGATATGAATGACTTATCTCTTGATACTACATCATCTATGATAGCTTATATGGCTATGGTAAATGACTTTAATAGAATGAATGAAGTTATTGATACTCTTGAAGTAGGAAGACTTGTATTAGCAGAAAGAAGAGTTAATCAGACAGAAGGTAATAAAACTAAGACTGAACATTTTAATGTGTTAGGAAGACAGATACATAATGTACTTACTAAGAAAGGAGATTCTACATACTTTATGCAGAAATTAAATACATTTATGGAAATGCAAGTCTATGGTATTACTCATAAAGATGAAGGTTCTTTAGGTAAAGTAGATGTAGCTAAAGGTGCAGATTTCTTGAATAGAATGACATCATTAGGTACAACAGCTTTAAGTGTTCTTACTGGTACTGCTAACTTATTACAGAACTTAACTATTGACAGAATTGAAGCTACTAGTGGTAGATTCTTTAATCATTCAGAGTTAGTTAAAGCAGAGGCTATATATGCTAAAGAATTACCTGCATTCTTAGGAGAATTTGGTAATAGAATAAAGACTAATAAACTAGCTTTATTCAGTGAATTATTTAATGTTCCTCAGAATTATAAGTCAAGTGTAAGAGATATACAATGGAATAGAAAGACTTGGGCTTCAAGATTATTTAATAGTAATGCTCTTTGGTTTACTACCAGTGCAGGAGACCATTTTGTACAACATAGAGCTGCTATTGCTTTAGCATTAAGATATAAATTAAAGGATAAAAATGGTAATTCTATTGATTTATGGGATGCTTTGGAAGTAGTTCCTATTAATAAAGATAAACCTAAATTAGGTGCTAAGTTACAGATAAAACCTGGTATTACCAAGATGGATGGTAGTGATTTTACCAGAGCAGATATTATTAAATTCAGTAATCAAAATAGAGCAGTTCAGAATATGAATTATGGTATCTACAATGATGAAGATAAAAATGCTTTACAACAAAGAGCAGCAGGAAGACTTATAATGTTCTATAGAAACTGGATGAGACCTTTATATCTTAATAGATTTGGTAGAGGTAAATACAATTATGATTTGCAGGATTATACTGAAGGTTATTATATGACTATGGGTAGATTTATATATCAATCTATGAAAGACCTTAAACAATCAGAGTTTGATATTATCAGGCAATGGAAACACTTATCTGATACTGAGAAAGGTAATATAAAGAAAGGTCTTACTGAATTAGGTTTCTATTGGTCATTATATGCTATTATTGCTGCATTAGGTGTAGCAGGAGGTGATGATGGTAAACATAAACCTTGGTTTGCAAGAATGTCAAGTTATGCTTTACTTAGATTAAGAACTGATATGGGTGTATTATTACCTAGTCCTTCAATGATTGATGAAGGATTGAAGTTCTTTAGTTCTCCATTTGCATCAATATCATATATAAATAAATTAAGAAAAGTATTAAATTTAATTGACCCATCTGTATATACAACTACTGTTAATAGTGGTATCTATAAAGGATATACAGAAGCAGAAAAGATTGGTTTAGATTTATTACCATTTAGAAAACAGATTGTTAATTCATTAAATCCAGATGAACCAGCAAGATGGTATAAATAAAAAATAAGGGAGGAGGTTTACACCTTCTCCCTTTTTTATTTTAGCTTAAACAATTAAGTTCTGATTCTCTTTGCTTTGGTAACATATTATTCCAATTTGTTTCATTCATGTTCATAAGTGCAAGTAATTCTCTAGTATCATTACTTAATTCATTCCATTTCTTTAAAGCTTCAGGATTGTCTACTACAATATTACCATCTGCATTTCTACCAGTTTGTTCTTCATTATCTGTTCTAGGCTTTATTTCTTCTTTACCTAATGTACCATCAGGAGCTTCCTTATTATAAGTATTGAGTAAACTCATTGCCTTTAATAAATCTTCCTCAGCACTCTGTACTCCTGTAGGAGTAGCATTATCAAGTTTAACTTCAATCTTAATTTCTGGTTTAGTTTCTTCTTGAGGTTTAGCATTAACTAAACCTGCTTGAATAAATGCACCTTTATTAGCTTGAATAGTACTAGCCCAAGTATTTTTACTTTCTTCTAATTGTTTATCAGTAAGTAATTCTCTTCTACCATTCATATAAGTAACTTCACCATTAGGAAATACCATATAAGGAGAATAGAAAGTAGTAATCTTCTTTGTAGAATTATTAGTAGATTTAACTTCTTCTACATAAGCTTTAATTTCACTACCATTAATAGTAGTTACTACAGGTAAAGTACTTATATCTACTTTAACTTTCTTACTAGAGCTTAATTCTAATGTTTTAACATTACTTGCAGGAATAGTATTGTTATCCACTTTAGGAGTACTTACAGTAGTACCTTGCATAAATTCACTAGGTTGATAAGTAATATTGACTGTTGGTTCTGCATTAAATGCAGTAACACCTTTATCATTATAATTGATAATTAAAGGTATTAAAGCCATATTAACTACAGGTGTACCATATCTACTAGTAAATAAGTCATTATAAGCACTTAATTGTCTAGTATATTGTTCTTGAGTACTTCTTATTTGTCTATTATGCCATACAGTAGTATAATGAGTATCAAGCTTACCTTCATCAGTATAGAATCTATACTTAGATGTCTTGAAATCATAGAATCTAAATTCTCCTGTATGCTTATTGTAAGTCAACAAGTCTAACTCTCCAGCAATTCTCTTATCACCAATCTTATTAAATACAACTATACCATTAGCAATAGGGATTTCACCATTATTATCAAAGTATTCCTTTAATGATTTAGCTCTTGATTTAAATCTTTCAAATACTTCATTAGACATATTATCTGGTTTCTGTATAGCATCAATGTCTCCTTCAAAAGATTGTCTCATTAAATCATCAAATTCCTGACCATATTGTAAAGCTAAAGTATTAGGAGTTTGATTCTCATCTCTCTTCCAAGATTCACCTATTACATTATGTACACCTTCATACTCATGATATTGACCATCATCTTCAAGTATCTGATATATATGTCCTTCTCTACCTTCAATAGTATTATCAGGTCTTCCATTATCTAATCTCTTAACTTTAGCTTGGTCTTCCTTTAATCTATTTAAAGTATGATTCATTCTATCTATAGCAGTAGGTCTATTATTCATATTATCCTCATACATCTGTTTCTGCTTTTCAGTAGCATAAGATTTATGAGTTACATCTATATAATGACCATTAACTTTAGTAATACCATTATAGATATAAGGACCATTTACTGCACTACCATTAAGCTCATAAGCAGCAGCTAAATCAAATATTAAATTAGCTTTTTTAGGTACTACAACACTTTCACTACTATCATAGATTTTACCATCTCTTACAAAGTAAGTATTCTTACCTAATGTTACTTTAGTACCTTCCTTATTTCCTGTAGGAGAGAATGTACCTTTAGGATTAATAGCATCTTTCTGATTACCTTCTTCATCATAATAATTAGTAGTAAACCAACTATTAGTCATTTGAGTATCTACTAAGTGAGTATAAAGTATATCATCATTAACTAATTTTTCATTATAGTCTCCCTTATTAATCTCATTCTTATCAATATTAAAAGGAGTATTTAATGAATATAAATACTTAAGTATTTCATTATAAACATGAGTAGGGTCTGTCTGAGTAGCAGCACTACCTCCAATAGAACCATCTACATTTAATGTAAAACTACCAGTATTATTTTCTAAGTTAATATTTTTTGTACCTTGAGGACCACCTTTAAGAGATAAGAATATAGTACCTTTATAACTAAATATATTCATATGGAAGCTATTAGGTAAATATAATTGCTGACATAAATCTATGAATAACTCAGTACACTTATCAGGATTAGTAGTCTTACTTAATTCATCAATAATTCTATGTATTTCTCTTGCTCTAGAGTTATTTGTATCTTTCAATTTACTTAAATCAAATTCTTCTTGATTAAAGTGCTTTACTCTAATAGGTTTAGGAGAATATGTACCTCTACTATTCTTTAATAATAAATATACTTTACCATCAGCTTGACTTCTATTATAAGGTTTCTCAGTAGTTAAATCCTTATTGGTTATTAACTCTCTGTTACTAACTATACCTAACTGTATAGGAGCACCATTCATAAGGTCTTTAATAGGTCTTGTCTGGTCTTCAGTATATTTAAACTGACCCAACATAATCTTAGAGACATTAAGTTTTATTTCTTCTCCTTTTATTACTCTTTCCCTAACATTTTTAAGACCTACATAATTACCTTTTATAGCTGTAGCTGTAGATGGTAATATACCTACTACTTGGTCATTATGATACATTACTACTTCATCATAATCACCTATCTTCTCATACTTTAAAGTAAGTTCATCTCCTACTTTTAAGTTACCCTTATTAACATAATCAAATGCACCTTTACTAACTAAATATTGATAAATATCCTTATAATTAGGATTAGCTATATCAAAATTAGTAAATGTATTAGCTGCATACTCAGAAATAGCAGGTTTATAATAGTACTTTTCTGCTGACTTCTCTACATTTTCTACATCAGTTTTTAACTCAGTTAAATTATTAGTATCTTCTTGTCTCTCAGTTAATACTGGTCTATCAGGTTGAATACTATTAAGTACTTTATTTACTTCTTCATAAAGAGAATCTCTAGTCTTAGCATCTACTTCCTTAGCATATAAGTTATATAAATCTTCAATAGCTTTTCTAACTTCTTCATATGTAGCTTTATTACTATTATAATTATCTATAATCTTATTAGCTTTATCCCAGAAATTCTTTGCATCAGGTCTATTAATATTTTCTGTTGCAGTTCTTAATGGTGATAATATATCCTGTTTCTCCTGTACAGGAGCAGTAGAATTATCATCAGCTCCAGTCCTTTCACCATTAGTGTCAATAGTAAACTTTGAATGTTCTACTTCCTTATCATCTGGAATAGACTGTTTATCAGACATATCTTTAATAGCAGCAACCATAGCATTATTCAGTTGCTGAGTATAATAATCATTAGTTAATAAATCTTCATTATCTGTTATCTGATAATCAGGATTAGTCAATTCTTCATAAGAAGTACTGTTATTATATTTCTCTTGTGCATAAGTCTTTAATTGTGCTTTATCTTCATCATCAATATCAAGTTTATCAATAGCATTATTAACACTATTCATAAAGCTTTTAGACTTAGCATAAGTACTACCTAATTCAGTATTATTATTAGTTAATATACTTGCATCTTCAATATTCTCTTCTTTAAATATATCATCAATATCTTTATAAGTAGTAGCATTGCTAACCTTATCAAGTATTCTTCTTACATCTAAGTCTTTCTGCTTTCTTTGATTCTGATTATCTACATTAGCATGAGCTTCATCTATTTTACCAGGATTAAGCATATATTCAATAAGTTTTTCCTTATATGATTTTCTTGCTTTACCTATTTTAATTAAGTCATTTAAATCCTTATTAAATCTATTATATTCATCAGCATCAATACCCAAAGAATTCTTTGCTATATCCTTAAGAGCTTTTACATTAAGACCTTCATTAGATATAAGTAAATCTGGATTCTCACTATTATTGAATAACTCTAATACTTTTATAGTATTTTCTATATCATCAAGCTTTCTCTTATTACTATTATATTCCTTAGCATCTTTCTCAGATGTAAGTCTAGAATTTTTATCATTAAGTACAGTTCTTACATCAGTAAGCTGCTTAATAATCTTTGATACAGTATTCTTATTATTATCTCTAATAGAAGAACCTCTTTCTTTCCAGTCATTAAGACTACTCTTTAAATAGATAAGTTCATTTAACTGTTCATCACTTAATGTATTATTTGAAGCTTCAATTAAGTCATTCTTAGTCTGCTTATATTCATTAATCTTATCTAAGAATTCAGTCTTAGCTTTATTCATCTGATTAGTTATTTCTTCATCCGATAACTTATTACCATTCTCATCAGTATAAGGACTTATATAATAATCTTTTGCAGTATTTATCTTATGCTGAATATCTACTTCTTCCTGCTTTAATCTAACAAGTTCACTAGTATCATTAGTGTTTGCTTGTGCCTGTTGATTAGCATTTAACTGTTCTGTAAGTTGATTTACCTGTTCATCCTTAGATACTTGTCTACCTGTATTTTTAATAATAGATTCTATGTTTTCGTTAGAAGTATCACCTAGACCTTGATTAATCATTTCAACTAAATCATCAAGTTTACCTACACTATCAAACATAGTTATATCTGATATTAATTGTGAATTCTCTGCATTCTTAAATTCAAATTCATCATTATTCTGTGTAGCATTATTCATTGCTTTCTGAAAACCTTGATGTCTTACATAACCATCATAATAAGCTTTAAATTCAGGTGAATTTACTCTTTCATTAAGTTTATCTGCTATAGCTTGTTCTCTAGCAATTCTCTGAGTAACATCCCTATATTTTCCTACAATACCACCTTCAATAGTAATAGGACTTTGGAATTTACCTTCTTTAGTAAATGACCTAAATCTAGGCATACCCATAGCACCTGTCATAGCACCTACTAAGAATTGTTCCCAAGTAGATTGGTCTCCCATAGTTTCAGTAAAAGCTTGCATAGAAGCTTTTAACCAAGAATTAGCTTCCTGTCTATTATTAGGGTCAGTAAGTGCTTTATAATAGTTATCTACATCAGTCTTATAATAATCAGCAGATATATTACTTGCTAACTGCTGATTAACTTCTTCCATACCTTCTGATATAGGATTTTTTAATGCAGCAGTGTATATTTCACTCTTAGTAGTCTTAGGTGCATATTTACCTAAAGTACCTGTTATTCCTCTACCCCCAATATTTTCTTCTATCTGTTGTGCTCTTCTTGCAGTTTTAAATCCTCTACCATACATCTTACCAAACTGTATTAAGTTTGATATAGTAAGTATAGGAATATTTAAAGCTAAATCTACATTACCCATATGAACTCTATCCTCAGATAATTTAGTCATAGCTTTATTATAATTATCATTTTCCTGTGCTACAAGATTATTATACATTTCAGTGCCATAATAATTATCTTGTATTGACTTTAATCTTTCATTATGCTGATTAAGTAAATCAGATGATACTGCTTTATAATATTCTCTACTATTATTTAATGCTTCTATTCTACCTTCATTAACAGCACTGGTAAAGGAACCTAAAATTGAAGCAGTAGCCTGTGAAGTCTGGGCAATATTCTTTATAGTACTTATAGTAGCACCTAAATTCTTTGCTCCAGTCATAGCTAATCTACCTAAGCCTCTTATAGCTCCTGCTTCTAAACCACCACTATAGAATGCACCTACAGTAAATCCTAAGTTCTTAATAAAACTATCTCCCCAGAAATTAGCTGTAAATAATTTATCCCATATACTAGCATCCTGCTCCTGTGAAGTATAATAGTTAGGTATTTCTCTCTCAGACCAATCATTTATAGATTGCATAGCTTTTGAGAAATCATTATCCCATAACTTACTTACATCCCCATCTTCTATAGCTTTAGCACCACCATATAATAAACCCATAGTACCATCAAGAAAAGTAGTACCTGTGAGTACTGCACCTTTAGCAATACCAGCACCTAATTGAGCATACCAAGGTTGATTTTCAGCTCTTACATCTGCTGCATCTCTAAATTCTCCAAGTGAATAAACATCTTTATCAAACATTGATTCACCTAACTTAGTATCAGTATTGTAAAGAGGAGACTGCACTACATGAGGTGCAGTCTCTATAGGATTAATCATATGTCTTAGTGGGGTACTTTCATTAATCTTATTTAAGTACTCTATAGCTTCAGGACTAACACCACTTTGAATAGCATTATTCTGCTGCTGTAATTGTCTCCAATTCTGTAATCCACTCTTTCTTATATCTACGGGTTTCTGTGTCTTTAATTTTACCATAATTATTTATATTTAATTATATGCTTGTGGAGCATAAGTTTGTGCAGAAGTAGTATTTTGAATACCTACTTGAGACTGGAACCACTGTGCTTGTTGAACATTATTTTTAAGTTCCTGCTCATAGTAAGCTCTATCAGCTTCTGTCATTTTTTTACCATCCATATATCCACTTCTAAGAGCATTGGAAATCTTATTGTTACGTGTCATAAGTTTATCAATGTTCTCCTCAACATTAGGATTGATATAGTTACGAGAAATAATTCTTAACTTTTTACCTTCCTTATTAGTAGCTAAATAAGTTCTACCTGATGAACCATATCTAGAAGCAGTTATATTCCACTTCTTATCTTCATTCAAGAAATCTTCTAAATCAAGTTTATCTCCCTTAATCCATTTGCCAGATTTCTTATCAAATTTAGCTTCATATAAGTCTCCTGCATTACCTAATAATGTCTTATAAGCTTCCTGTTGTGTAGGATTTAGAGCATAATCATATTCCATAAATTGTTTAGCATCACCTCTAACACCAGTCTTTAAATATTTATCCCATAAGTTACCTACATTTCCAGGTTGCCAATTATGCCCTTTACCTAAGTATTTCTGTGCTCCTAATGAATTTAGTAAGTCTGAGAATTCACTATTGAGATTGTTATAGTAGTACCCTTCTTTATCCTTCTGTATAGATACTACAGTAGGCTTACCACTTATATTGTCTCTTATTGTAAATTGTCCATAACCATATTTACCTTTACCTTCATGCTGATATCTTGATAAATCAGTAGCTTTTATTCTGGTTTTACTTTCATAGGCTTCTCTACCTTTCTGACTTAAATAAGTTCTACCATTCTTAGTATAGAAATACTGCTTATATTTCTCCTTCATTTTATCAGCTTCCTTCTGCTCTTCAGGAGTATAAATAGGTACTTCATTTATAGCAGATAATTGATTTTGCTGTTGTTGAGCTTGTGCTAAAGCTAATTGTTGCTGCAATTTATAATTCTCTCTAGCTTCAAAGTTCTCCATAGCTTGAACAGTATCTTGACCTATAGCAGACCACATACCTTGTTTAATAAAGTTAGCTGCTTGTCTTCTTTGATTTTCATTAGCCCAGTTACCTATTTGACTAGAATCATAAACCTGTTGATAAATAGCACCTAATACTTTATTAGTAGCAGTAGTTTCTCCATTGAGATACTTTTGTATATCATTTCTAGTTAAACCATGTTTCTGTATAAATGTATTAGTATAACTATCAATAGGTTCTCCCTTACCATAACTACTTAAAGTCTTAGCTAAATTCTGTGCAGCTTGTGCTGATTGTGCAGTTAATAATTTACCACTATAACTTTGCGGAGTATAAGTAGGATTCTTCATATAATAACTAAGACCTAATTCACTAGGGTCTTGAGCAATTAATGTAGGGTCCTGCAATCTAGCTTGCCATAATACTTGAGCTTGTTGTTGTCTCTTATTATAAGCTTCTTCAATAGGTATTATGTTACTAGCATATTGTGCTCTCATATTCATTAAGTTTCTTCTACTAACAGCATTAATACCATTATTAAGTACATCATTAGCAGCTTCCTTTAATTGATTTGAATATGATTTATACTTACTATAAACATCAGCATCTTGTGCATTATTAGCTAACTTTTCCCATTGGTCTGCTTTCATCTGTAATTGTGAGAAAGCTTCTTCTGCTTGATATTGTGCTTGAGCATTAGCTTGATATATAGGAAGTAACTCCTGTAAGGAGTAAGGATTAAATGTAGAATTAACTGTTAAACTATAATTAGCCATTGTTACCTCTCTTTCTTGATTTATACTTAGATTCTCCCTTATTTGTCATAGCCCAAGGGAATGCAGCACTAGTATTTAATATATTAAAGTTCATATTCTCTCTACCAATATTACCAATATTATTAAACAGATTAGTAAGATTAGCACTTCTCTCTGCTGCAAGTTGTTGTCTAGCAGCTTGTCTAAGTCTTTCTGCCTGCATAGTACCTTGTAATAAAGTATTTCTAACTTGCATCTTAGCAGCTTGATTAGCAGTATCAGCTTTAAACATACCTTCAGTATTAAACATATTAGTACCTCTATTAAATTCTGCTACTTTCTGTCTTTGTGCTAAGTTATACTCTTCAGCTTGTCTAGCTAATGCTCCTAATTGATTCTGAGCATTATAATCTGCTGCTAATATACCTGCCATAGCATTACCTCTATTGCCACTAGCTTGATTAATTATTGCTCTTCTAGCTGCACCACTTTCAGCATTTAACTTATTAATATAGTAATCTCTATCAAATGGATTATAAGTTATATAATCTCCAATAGGATTAAATGATATTGGTGTATATTGACCAGCTTCTCTTGCAGCAGTTAATATTGCATCAGCACTACTTTCATCAGGTTTACTTAATAAAGAACTTGCTGCTCCTATAGCAGAACCTACAATAGGAGCATATCTCATCCAAGTAGGTAATAAGCCATTATCTTCTTTATTATTAATTTTCTTTTTAGTATCTGTTGATATAAATTCTTTATTCTTTAAATCTATAACAGTATTACCATTAGCATCCACCCTATCACTAAAAGGTACTATATCATTTGCACTATAACCCATACCATAAGGTGATAACATATTAAAAGGTCTTTGATTACCTAGTGCATCTAAAGGTTGATATATAGTAAATGGAGTATCAGCTTGAGTACTAATATTATTAAACTTAGGAGTTCTATGTACCCAACCTAATTTACCATCATTTCTAAGTCTCTCATAATTGTTCTTCAAATAAGTAACATCTTTACCTGTTTTATTACTTAATGTTTGCCAATAATTATGACTATCAGGTAATGTTAAAGCATACTTAGTAAAGTTCTTATAGTTATCAGTACCTTCTATGTCTTTAACACTATAACCCTTGCTACTTACTTTACCTTGATAATAAGGAATATTACCTTTTAAATAACTATTCTGATATTCAGGTGCTCCTTCCCACATATTATCAAACATCCAACCACCATCATCAAATTGTTGAGGTTCATTAGAAACCATTTCATTAGGATTAGATAACATAGTGTTATTTCCTTGTACAGGAGTACCATTAAGTATTCCTAATTGTTCTTGTGGACTTAACTTATTAAATTGTCTCTTAGCCTTAGCTAATTCCTTCTTAGCTTTAACTTCTTCCTGTGATTGTTGTAAATCCTGCATAAAGGAATTAAATGTTCTTTTACTAATAGGGTCATTAGGTGTTTCTTCTATTTCCTTACCTAACTTCTTACTAGCTTCTGCAAAGGTTATATCTTTACTTAATTTATATTTATCTGTTAATGTTTCAGGTACTTTAAGTCTATTACTGAATACATAATCATTCCATATAGTTTCTCCTTCTTCTACTAAATTAGGAGTACCATTTCTATCAGTGCCCATAGGTACACCATTAAAAGGATTCTGCTCATGTGTACCACCATTATCTATATATTCCAGACCACCATTATAAGTACCACCATAAGTATTTAAATCTCCACCAAAAGCTTTTCTACCACCAAAGTTCCTAGCAAAATTAGCTCTCTTAATTAATGTTGGAGAGTAATCTTCCTTATTGGCTAATATATGTCTGGCATACTCTTGTACACCCATATTAGCTCTATTAGCACTTTCAGTAAATTTACCTCTATTTTCTTTCTTAATCATAATTCCACCTTCTTTAAATAAAGGACCACCAAAGGCTTCTACATTATACATACTTTGAAGAAATTGATTTTCATTAGTAACATCAGCAGCTTGGTTAAAATTATTATATAATCTAGTATTAGCTGCTTCTGCCTGTGCTCTTAATTTATTAGTAAGATTCTTGGCTTTATGACTAAACCAACCATCTTTACCTATATCACTTCTATTAATATTTCCTAACATAGAAGCACCAGATAATTGACTCATTAAGTCATCAGCACTACCACCAAAAGATGCATTAGCAGTAGAAGATATATTACCTTTTACCTGATTAATATTCTCTTGGTTTAACTTAGAGCCAAACATTCTATTTGTTAAGCCTCCTATTAGTCCAGAGCCTACAGATACTATACCACCAAGTAAAGGGTTAACAGAAGATATTGCACTACCAACTGTACTACCAATACTACCAATAGTATTACCTGCTCCAGAGGATAAACCTCCACCAATAAGATTTCCACCTACTTGTCCTACTACAGAGCCTAAAGCTCCTATACCACCTTTAACTATATCTGTTAAGTTTTGACCACTAAAGGTATTCTTTAAACTAAGACCATTGCCATTAGTTAAAGAATCTAACAAGTTACCTCCATCAGGATATAAATTAATAGGTTGTTTTATTGTATATAACTTATCTTTCTTTCTCATAGTTAATTATTTTATTTTGCAAAGATACACAAATTATTTAATACTACAAATAAAATTAATAAAAAATAGCAGAATACTAAGTAAATACTTAATATCCTGCTATAATTTAACTATAGTAAGCTACATTAATATCATAAATAGATAAAGGAGAATTGTAATTTTTACTGAGTCTTATCTTAGCCCACATATTTCTAATCCTATCTCTATTAGTTATAATACCATCTTCATTCTTTTTATTATTTCTAGGTATCTGCCATCTCCAAGTTCTAAACTTCTTTTTTACATTAGTAGAAGAAGCTTCATTCTTACCTCTCTGATATTCATTACTTACTTCTAGAGTATCAAATGGATAACAATCTGCTTTCCAATTATTAATCTTAGCAATATCACTAGTAGTAAGTTCTACTGTTTCAAAGACTTTATCAGAATCAAAATCACCATTAGCTATAAATTCTATAACAGCAGAACTATTTCTTTTACCTTTAAAAGTACCATAATCTCCTTTATAAGCTTCATACATTCCATCATTATATATTTGTAAACTTTTATCTTCTAAGTTTATCCAATATAAAACAGAACCATAATCATAAAAAGAAGTAAACTCTCCTAATAATTCATTATAAGCTAAAGCAGTATCTTTATTTATTATGTATAAATCACTTGTAGTACTATCATACTCAAGCTTAATAGAATCTACAAAATCCTTAGTATTATTATAATTCCATAATGAAGGAGACCAAACATTAGGACTTAATTTAGTAAAGTAATTTTTAAACTTATTTTGAGATATAGGAGTAATACCTTTATTATTTATTCTATAAAGTTCTCTATTATAAGTATCTACGAAATAAATACCTGAAGGAGTAGATTTAATAGCCCACTTATTTTGACATCCTATAGAATCAGATAAATATTGCTTATCCTGTAACTTAGAACTATTAGCTATTTCAATAGGTACACCATCAGAAGTATTAACTTGAACTCTAGAGTTATAAAGTAATCTTGATATACCACTATCTTGAAAACAATAAAGGTCATTATTAATCTTTCTTATTGCATTAAGTTTACCTTTATCTCCATCTAAATCAAATACACTTGCTAATGTAATATTAGTCCATGAATCTATATCTTCTCCTAATACTTTAGTTTTAGATATAGTTATTTGATTAGGGAAATTATTAACTCCTTCATCTTCTATTTGTCTATAACTAAAGAAATTATTTCTTTGTGTATAAGACTTATTTATAAGATTAAAGTTAGTATTAAGTACTCCAAGGTTATATTTTAATCCTCTTTGTTTATCGTATCTACCATCAAGATTTATTCTAGATTCTACAAAGAAAGAAGTAATATCTATACATTGATTCTTATCATCAGTACTATAAGGGAATGTCTTTAAACAATCCCATCTTTGATAATAAGTATCTCCATATTTACCTGTTAAGGTTACACTTTCTTCAAGGTCTATAGGTTCTCCTATAGAAATAAAAGAATATTGAGAGATAATATCTTTATTACCTGTATAAGTTTCATATGGAGAATTATTTGTAGTATATAACTCTGCTAAATAGTAATAATCATATTTATTAACATCTATATCTGAATATTCACTATTTAAAAAACTTTTAATATTATCTCCTGTATAAGGATTTTGTGTAGTAGCAAAAGTACTAGAATTTTCATCCATCCAATCTTTAAATAAATAAGAATCTTTATAGTAACTTCTTTGGTTTAAAGTAGTACTTCCTCTATTAACTGCATTCCAAAATACAAAATGTTTAGCTTGAGGTGTTATAGATATAGTTTCAAAGGGTTTAGGTAAAGTTACTACCTGATTATTATCTGTAGCAAAATTAAGTATTGCATGTGGTGTTTCTTTATACTTTATTCTTATAGGGTCTTTTGATGTCACTATTTTATTGTCTACCTTAATATTAGAATAAGAATCAGTTTCTATATAATTAAGTAAATTACCTCCAGTATATGATACTCCTCTTATATTATATTCTATATGTGTAGGAAATAACTTGTTTACATCACTATAGTAAGTTAATTTTTCCTTACCATAAAAACTATCCTGATTACTCTTTATTGTATATAAAGAATCATTATTAGTAGTTATAACTTTACATTCATTTAAGTTTATATCATAATAATTAAATTTTTTATCTTCTTCAATTTCTGATAAATAGTTGATTGAATCTTTTAAATATAAAGTATTACAAATTCTAGTATTTGAAATAATTTTTTTCAGTGGTTTTGACCATACTTTTCTAGAATTTCCATCGCTATTCTTTTTTTCTATACCATTATCTGAGAAACTAGTTTCTCTATGCCATAAATAAGTAGCAAATAACCAATCTTTATTAACATCATAACTACTTAAATTATCCCAACTGGAATCCATATCTCTCCATAACAGTGATGAATATAATTCATCAAACTGCTTAATTTTTATTTCTCCCAATGATGGGTCATTAAGATTCTCACCTTGTACTAAAAAATTTGCAAATAATGGTTTTGATTCAAGTACTCCTATTATTCTGAATTTCGTGTTATGTACATTTATGTTATTTGCCTGTTCTTCAATATCTGGTGAATTAAATGTAACTATTGATTCATCTCTAGCAAAACATTCTGAGAAATTATCCAAATAATCCTTATACAATGGATTACCTATATTATTAAATACATGTGAACCTAAATTATCTTGATTATATTTTCTCCATTCTTCAGCAGGTATTGCTGTTTTTAAGATATCCTTTGTCAAATCTGGATAAGCTTCATTTATCATTTCTAATGTCTTACTATAAGACTGTGGAGCTTCTCTAGCAAAACTTTTAGCTAATTTACCACTATCATACATTGCAGCATAATAACATTCAAGTTGATAAGAAGCTGTTGGTATATACCAGTATTTCAATGTTAAATCTCTTACATTTCCTTTATAAGAGTTTGAAAAAGGACTCCTACTAAAACTTATATTTTGTATCTCACAATCTGTATAAGCATTTGAAGTTAAAGGTTTACAATTATGCCCTATAGGAGACATTTTCCAATCAGCCATTGCAAAGGCAGCATTATTATATCTATCTGAATAATTAAATACTGTAGGAGATACTATACCTTGACATTGAATGGTTCTCAATGAATTATCTGATTTAACCATTAATAATCTAGCTTTCTTCCATATATTTAAATCTATTATTTTTGATATTTCTCCAGTAACAAAATTACATGTTATTATAGCTCTTTTAGATTTTATACTTGTACCATTCTGTATTATTTTTGAAGGTATATAGTTTCTAATAGAACCTAAATATATAGGAGAACTAAATCTGCCATTTATATTTTGAAATTGAACAGCTATACCATAATACTCTAAATATTTAAACCCAGCTATATCCTCAGATAATAGTAAGCCTTCATAATTATAATAATCTATATTAGTACTTATAGATGCTGAAATCTCTTTAAAAGATATTTTATCATGTAATAAAGCTGCTAAATTAGTTACTTGTTCCTTAGTTAAATCATTATTCTTTACCTCATAATTACCTAAGAATAAAGTACCATCCTTCTGTTCAAAAGTATTAGGACATATAGTATTACCTCCTAAATATAGTAATTCTGTAGGGTCTATAATATCTCCTATAGAACCATTATCTATAAATGATATATCTGCTTCTTCTTCTGTAATAGGTGGTACAACTGTACCACCTCCATCATTAAATGATATACTCCATAAGGTATAATATCTCCAACTATTAACCGTTGCTGATAAATACAAATTATTCTTATAGATATAAGGACTTTCTAACTCTTCACCTAAACCTGCTAATTGTGTTTTAGGAAATTGATAACTATGGAATATCTGCTTAGTACTTAAGTCAATGCAATTTAAAAATTCATCATATACATCTTTATTATCATATCCAAAACATTGATATAGTTTATTATTTCTGATAACCATACCCTGAGTACCTTTTTTAAAAGGTAAGATAAAAGAATCTAGAACATTATTATAAGAAAAATAAACTTTCTTTTCAGAAACAGAAGGTAATTCATACTTCCTATAAATAAGTTTATTATTATCATAAGCCCCTATATTATTATTAAAACTTTCCATAGTATATCCAGATACCCAAATACAATTATTTTCTGTATCTATACAACCATTTTGATAATAATGTTTAAAAGTTGTTGATATATCTGTACTTCCATTCTGAGAATTTCCACCATTACATTCTGGTAAATATATTGTCTGTACTAATTCCCCAGTCCATTGATTGCTATCTGCATTAGAACTAGTTATCTTCATTACTAATATTTGAGGATTACTGTTATTTTCACAAGAGTAATACAAGTAAGGAAAGTTACTACCAGGAGCAATATCTTTACCAAAAGATAATACATTACCATGATATGCTTGTGTATTAACATCTATATTAATAGTAAGTAAAGCTTGTTTTTGGTTAGTCTCTAAATCAATAATATCAATAAGTTTACCACCAATATAAGCCTGAAAGAGATATTTACCATAGCAAGCAGCTCCTTGAACATAAAGACCATTATTATAATTATCAATCTGCTCAAACTTTGCAATATTATTGACCTTCATAGTTTTACCAAAATCATCTAAATTACTACCTGTATTAAGGGTACTAACTTTAGTTAAACTAGTCTCATTTTTATTAGTATTTGAAATAGATAAATCTATTACTCTCTTTACAGTAGGAGTAGCATCTTGAGAAGTTCTTATAATAGAGTAAATTCTAAGATAATCAAATTGCTTATCAGGGTTATATATTTTTAATTTAAAACTACAATTTACTTTATCTTCAGGAGATACACCTGATGCATAAGATAAATATTGTAGTGGAGATTGATAGAATAAATTTGATTGTCTGCCATGTTTATCATAATAAGAAAATACATATTGTATAGTACCTTGAGGAAATTCACCTGTACCTATAATCTTTTTTATAGAAATAGATTCATTAAGTTGTAACTCTGGTACAAAATCAAAAGCCGTAGCTTTATACTTTATAATACCATCATATTTAGCAGTATAATCTTCTAATATATTTATTACTCTAGCTTGATTTTTACCATCTATAAAATATACTTTCTGTATATTTTCATTTTCATATACTCCTAATGTTTCTATAGGATATTTTGTATCAAAATTAAGACTGCCTTCAAATAGTTGTGCAGTAATTAATTCATTATCAACTATCTCTAATCTATAAATACTATCAATGTTATAAGAAACAATACTTCCATCAGGTCTTCTATGAGCTTCAGTTTTTTGAGTAAATAATACTAAATATTTATTTAATACACAAGTACCTATTACACAACCTGATATACCTGTATTTAATATCTTATTTCCTTTTTCAAATTGTAAAGATAAAACACCATTATTATCCTCCGTTAATCTAATGTTTTTCATATAAGTTGCATATTCATTAGATTGAAATTTAAAAGACATATTAGTATTCATACCTTTAGGTTGAAAATTAAAATATTTCTTCTGCATAATTAAACTATTTTATTATGATTAGAATTTCCATATTTAAAATCTCTTACAAAATGATTATTATATTGTAATAATGAAGTCCACATATTCTTTATAGATTCCATTTCCTGAACACTAGGAATATTAAATTCACTTTGTAATTGTCCTACATTCCAAGCATATTGTTGTTCAATATGAGTAAGTACATTTTGATTTAATTTACCTTGTGCAAATAAATCTCCATATACTTCTTTCTTAATATATAACTCTAAGGTTTTAAGATAAAGAGGATTATCTATAAGTAATGGAAATCCATCATCATCTACAGGTATGGATTTATAAGCTAATCTAACTTCACATTCCTTAATAGAAGTATATAATACTCTGCCTTGTGTTTTAAAAGTTAATTCATAATCTCTATCATTATCTGTTGGAATATAACTAGATGTCATTTGCCTAAAGCATAAACCACTTTTACAGTCTTTTAACTGCATTATTCTAATTAAATCACAAGGAAGTAAAGCTCTATACTCCTGTACAGTAAGGATAGTCTCCCTATCTTTATATATATTATTAACTCCAAATTTAGCCATAAAATCTAATACATGTCTAATAATCTGTTCAATATTAACATCACTAAGTAAAGTGTTGTCTAATACTCTTGAAGCTAATTCATTTATACTTATATAATTTATTTCATTTACCATATTACTTATATTTTAATATTGCATCAATATTACCTTTTTGTATTTCTTTTGATATACCTTGTTTAATATCTCTTATAAACTTAAACTGAAATATAGTCTTATTATTAAATTTAGCTTTATATGGATTATACTTTAATTTATAGATATAGTCTAACTCATATCTTAACACAGTTTTATCTCTAAAAGCCTCCTTATCATTCTCCCATAATTCTAAGGTTCTATTCCAATCTATAGGTAAATTAGTTTTCAATTTACCATTCTCAAATTTAATACTAGATTTATATTTAAGTATCTCAAAAGTACCCATAAAACTAGGCAGTTCTATAGTATTACCTTTCTTAATATTATCTGCAATGTTATTATTAACTTGTCTTATAATAGTATAGAATTCATGCTCAGTTAAAGGTCTTCCTATGTTTAACCATTTATTCTTTCTAAGCATTTTGTAAATATCATATATACCTATACTATTTCTTATTTTATGTAGATGTCCTCCATCATCTACTTTCAATATTTTTCTTCTAAAATTATCCATCTATCTGTTTTTGAAAGTCTGATTTCATATTATTTCTAAGATAATTAGCTAAGTTAGCTAATGTATCATTAGCATCATTACTGTCATCTTTAGGTCTATAGATACTATTAGTTAATACATTATAGATACTATCACACATCTGAGATACTAAACTATCCTCAAATGGAAACTCTGCATCTAATATATCACATTGTTTGTTACTATTACAAGATAATTCAAAAGCTTTTTCAAAGTCTTCAAATACTCCTTCTAACTTAATACTCTTTAAATGAAGGTATTGAGGATTATTTGACTTCATTAATAACTTATTATTTTCTCCTATACAGGAGTAGAGAATATTCTTAAGGAATTTATTACTTCCAACAAATCTAAATCTGTCTCTATTAGTAAAGACAATTTTAGTATTCTCATATTCTGTATGTAAAATAGGTTTACTAATATTAATAATGTTAGGTATTTCTTGTTTACTTCTAAGAATAGTACCTTGACATAAACCTTTATTCTCTGTTTCTAAGTCTAAACATATAGTCTGATAATTACTATATGGAATTTCTTTCTTTACATCTTTATATGTCTGTTTCAACATATAACTTCTGTATTTATTAATTAAGAATAATATATGTTCCTCAGTATAACTGAAATCATCTGAAGTACCTTTTATTCTATCTAATATAATGTATATAATTTCTTTAACTTTCATAATATTATAAAATAAAAATCTTGATGCAAAGATACAAAATAATATCTTATACACCAAGATTTTAATTAATATTGTTATAGTATTCTAGTTTTATTATTTTCAGTAAACCTATTTAATTCATCTTCTGTAATTCTTAATTCAAGACCATCATAATATTTATGGTGAATAAGACTATCTTTATATATTTTATATCTAGGTAATCTTATTAAACAATCACTAAGACAATAAACAGATTTAATAATATCATTATAATCTTCTTCTGTTATATATTCAGAGAAGTCATTCAATAATCTAGATAGGAATGTAAGAATAATTACTTTATTTACTTCTTTACTCTTAACATATCCTGCCTTAGATAATATGTCAAAGTACTTATTTAAAGTATCTACTGTGATTAAATTAAAGTCTTCCATTACATCCACAATTAGGTAATACTACATTAGATTCTATATCACTATAGAATTTTTTCCATAAATCTATAGCTAAAGGATATTGATTAGTCTTTAAAGCTAAATCTATTGCATTAAATTGAAGAATAGCATTAATAAAGTTATCAGGTGTACTACATTCTCTTCCTAATTCCTTTACATATTGTATCATAGTATTATAAAGTAATTGTACATCTACTAATGTATGTAAAGCTTTATTTTCATCCCATCTACATGGAGTATCTGCTGCTGGTGTTCCTCCTGCTATAGCATATACAAAGAACATAGTTTTATGTATATCTACATTTAATTCTTTAGCACTTATATATATTCTAACTCTATTATTATTTGAGAAGAAAACATTCTCTTCCATTCTTGTAGTAATACAAGGATTATTTTCATAAGAAGTATCTTCTTCAGAATTAAAGGTCTTAGTATATATAGCCTTACTACTAGGACCATTAGCTATAAATGTATCTTGAGTATCAATAACTATACTATCAATATACATATCTTTAAAGTATTCATCTTCTTCAATTTGTACATCAATAACTATATAATCTTCTTCAACTTTAAGTTCATTAAATCTTATCATATTATAAATAATTAAATGAAACAATAAAGGGTAGGAATAAACTCCTACCCTATATATTATGATACTGCACCAGCATCCACACCTGTAGCAGTTTTAATTGCTGTAATAAGCTTGTTAAGTTCTGCTGCATCTGCACAAACTACTGTAATAGTTCTCTCAGATTTAGCTACTTCTACACCTGGACCAACATAAGCAAAATGAATATCTAATGTACTATAAGCCTTAGTCTCATCAACAAGTGGCTTAAAGTCAAAGTTATCAGGATATGTAGCCTCTCTATAAATATCACCTCTAGTACCATGATAGAACCACTCCATATCTGCAATCTGCTTACCATTGTTAACAAGGTCACCTTCCTCTTTTTCTACAGTACCCCAGATTACATCATCACCATCAACAAGAACTGTACCACAAGTAGTATTGAAATTAACAGGTTCTACTTGAGCTACACCTCTTCTCCAAGGTTGTTCAACCTCATCAATGATAATATCAGTATAAGACTCTGTAGCTTTAAGTTCTGCAAGAATTTGCATCTTACCATTAACAAGTACTGGAACTTCTGATTCTCCATCAGTAGTATCATTCTTAGTGAGTAATACATTAAGAATAGGAGAAACTTCTCTACTGAGATTCTTAGCAAGATTAAGAGCCATAGCCTTATAGAAATCTGATTTAGTCATACCTTTTACTGCATGAACTGCACCAAACTTAATATGAGTAGAATCATCACCAAGGGCAACAAAGTTTCTTACTTCAACATTAAGTACATAATCTTGACCACTAATAGGGTCTTCATTAAGAGTCACTGACTGAGAATTAAGCTTTCTAGCCATATCAGCAGCCTTAGTAGATTTAACATAAAGGAGATTCTTAAGGTCAATAATATCACTGGTAAGATTATCTTCTGTATCTTTATAAACAAGATACATAGCATTCTTAGCAGTATCTACTTTAAGAGTTGCATCACCTACTGCTTCAAGAGCAGATTCACTAGCCTTATATGACTTCATTACATATAAGTTTCTAAATTGATTATCTGAACCAATAAACATATTATTAAATATTTAATTAAACATATGCATAATTAATTATGCGTTATTACTTTTTACTTTACTTTGAACAGCTAATTGTACTGCTCTTTGAACTATCCTTTCATGTAATATAGGATTAGTTTCACCATTTGATACTTGTGTATCACCATTATTGATACTTAAATTATCTTCTAATTCTACTAGTATAATAGGATTAGGCTTCTTTAAATATCTTACTTTATAATTAGATATATTATACTTCGATATAAGTTCTATTTTATTATCGAAATCTAATCTAATTACCTTTCTATTATTAGGAGATTTAAAAGGATTCTTTAGTACTTTATCTAAATCATCATGTATAGTAGGAACTACTGATACTACTTTATTATTAATACAGTTATTCTCATCACTTAAAGTACATTGTTCATATATCATAAATAATATATCATTACTTATTTCTACTTTGTATGATTTGAAATTGTTATTTATTAAAGTTTCATCCTGCTCTCCTACAGGAACATAGTTATCTGTTTTAATAAGATTACTTAAGTATTTTCTAACTTCTTCTGATTGTTCTAATTCCTGATAAAGCTCTAGAACTATCTGTTCTTGAGCTTTAGTCAGAAATATAGATTTTTCATATTCATCAAAAGCTAAATTATTTTGTTCACTAAAAGATTCTTTAGCTATATAAGGTTGTAATAAAGTATCAAATGAATTACTGAATTCTTGTATATTCATTATCTAGATTGTTGCATTACATAACCTTTATCAGTACCACTTTGATTACCACCTTGTATATGAGAAGCAGAAGTACCTTCATATGAAATTTTTGCAAGTTCTACTGCTCTTTGAAGAATTTCTTGGTGAAGAATAGGGTCTAACTCACATTCCTGTTTTGTAGATTTACCATCTAATGTTACTCCTTCAAGGTCAGTAAGAATAATAGCTCTAGGTCTCTTTACATATCTTATAACATAAGAATCTATAGTATCATTAGGACCTGGAATTAATTCTACTACACTAGTTTTAGTATCTACCTTAACATCAATATATGCTTTAATATTATTCATTACAATATCAGTAATAGTAATAGCAGTACTACCAGTAGTTTTACCATTAGTTTGTAAAGCTGTTCCTGCAACAAGAATAGTTCTAGCATTTTCAGTTCCACCAAAAGTAATTGCTTTACCATTTATAGTATTATATATTACAGAATAATTACCTTCTACTGTATTAAGATTACTTATAATTGTAGCTATAGAAGCATAATTAGTACTAGTACTTTCTGATATTGTAGTTATATTAGTTAATATTCTCCAAGCTTGATTTTTTAATGGTCTCTTATAAGGTTTAGACATTAATCTATTATACTCCTTATAATCAAGGGGAACAACAGTTAAATATGTAGGATTCCCTTCTCTAGTTACTGTAAGAGATTCATTAATAAACATGAGGATTTTATCTGGGACTGCAAATACTTTTGTATGTTGCAGAGGAAATAATTGTACAGGTTGTACTGTAGATTCTACAGCTTTCTCTGTAACAATAAGCATAGAGAAATCTATCTGTCTTTTCTCTGAACCATCAAATCCTTCTTGAGGTTTATTAGTCTTAGGGTCAAAATAAGATTTAACTATTTCATCTTGAGCCTTAGATAAGAATACACTCTTCTCATATTCATCTAAGCCTGGAGCTTGATTTGATGTAATGTTTTGATATAATACATCAAATTCATTTGAAAATTCACTATTAGTCATATTCTTTTATATTTAATTACTACTTAGTCATATAAAGTATATGACTATTATATTTAGTCTTCTTTAAGCTTTCCTTCAAGCATCAACTTAATAGTTTGATTCTTAGGAAGATTAAGGAATCTAGCTGCATTATTCAATGTAGGCTCTTCATTATTACTACAAAGAGGAATATTATTTTCTGTAAGATAATGATAATTACCTTTAAGATAAATATTACCTGCTTCAATAGACTTCTTAATAAGAACCTTAGAGCTTAAATATTCATCAGTAACTATATTTAAGAATGTCTTAGGATTAGCTTGAATAAGTTCATTAATCTTATTCTTTAAGAACTCACTCTTAGTATTTACATCAAGTGGTCTCATAGTAAGAAGTTCAATGACTACTCTCATAGTATCATTATCATCTTCCATCTTACCAAATTCCTTATAACATTGCATTGTAGCTGATACATTACCACTAAGTTTCTTAGCTTCTGCACCTTCTTCAATAATTACAAACTGATAAGTGGCTTTAGGTCTATCTTCAAGTTCCTTTAAGGAAGGACAGATAAAATTCTTATTAGCCAATAGAATCTTATATTTGATATAATCATCTACAATACTAAGGTCAAAATAATTATCTCTCTTATAAAGAGTTACTTTATTAATACCTTGAGGATTACCACTATCCCAGAAGTTATTATGTCTATTGTATATACTTAAATCACCATCTTCAAGACCCATATAATTCTCAAGAAATTCTTTTTCCTTATTAGTAAGTATATTGACATAAACACCACTAGATGCAAGTTTAGGTACTACATAAGTCTTAAAAGAAGTATCTGCCATACCACCAGATAATACATGTCTAGGATTAGTAGTATTAGCCCAAAGACCTCCCATCTTAGGAATATATCTTACAATGATTTTCTCATTTCTAAGACAAGATACTAATTCATCATTATCTTCTTCAATCACCTTTTTAACTTTCTTTTGTTTAGTTACTTTCTTTTCTTTATTCTCTACAGGGATTACCTTTGTTGGTAATTCCAAATCATCTAAAATTTCTTCCATATTTATTCTTCTCTTTTTAATTTAAAAATAAAAGGAAGGATAAGAATATTATCCTTAAATCCTTCCTTTTTATTTATACTTATGCTGATAAAATATCAGGAATAAGTGACATTACCCTTGTAGGGTCTTTGATAATAACACCAAAGGTATCCATCTTGTGTACCTCTGTACTATCTTCATCAGTAGAAGCATATTCAACTGAATATTGTCCTGTAAATGGATTTCTTATACCAGGAATATAGCTTCTAGTCTCTGGTCTACCTTTAATTCTAATCTTCTGAATGTTTGGTTCCTCAACATTACCAATATCAAAGATGTCATATCTATAAGACTCTGCTACATAAGTAGAGCCAGGCATCTTGATTTTATTTCTTACAGTATCATCATAGCTATCATCCACTTCTACCTTAATATGAATACCATTAGGTGCAAGGAATTCAGTGAATTGGAAACCAGCTTTAAGTGCATTAGTATGCATTTGAGAAGTAGTCTTAGCTACAGCATTTACTGAACTATTATCAAGTACAATTTGCTGCCAACCACTACCATCTTTAAGGACTTCCTCATGGAACTGAATAGCACCGGCTTCACCAGTTTTAAGGATAAACATTCTATTATTAAAACCAAGTTTACCTGCACTAATAGAACCAAGGGCATCAACAAGAAGTTTAATACTAAAGTGATTATAATAAATCACATTACCTGCTTCCATTTGTTCCCTTAAACCACTACCTGCCTTAATAACTGCACCACCAAAATCATAGTTATTATAAGTACCATCATTAAGTCTAGTAGATGTACCAAACATCATAGCATTGTTCTTATACATTTGGAACTTCTCTTCAAGTTTCAAGTCTTCTAAGTGAATCCACTTATTAACTGTAGTATGAGTATAACCACTTTCAGTCTTCTGAATTACAGGAACACCTACAGCAAGCTTTTGGTCAAGTCTATTGCCAGGCACTTTATGCTTAATTCTAATAGTGGTCCACTCATTTCTCATACTAGTTGGAAGAGAACCATTTATACCACCAACACCTCTTGAGAATTCTCTACTTACTGGAGCATACTCAGTTGAGAATCTTTCACCAGTTTGAAGTCTTTCTCTAGGAATACCACCATTATTGTGACCATAAGTCTGTACCTTATAAAGATAATTACTACCAGACTCTACAGGTTCATCAATAATTCTAATCTGATAAAGCTCATTAAGCTCACCAAAGATTACTTCACCAAGGAAGAAATAAGCCTCATTAAACTCAAGATAGAAAGGAGCACCATTAGCACCAACATTAGCACCTTCTGCTGTAATAGAAGTTTTATTCTCATCTAAAGCTCTAACAAGGGCTACATTTCTACGGTCACTACCAATAACATCCCAAGTAATTTCTTGGTCATTTTCTAATTCTAAAGTTGGAAACTGTGATAAGAATGTATCAAGAGTTTTACCATTTTTAAAAGCTAAGAGTTGCACCATGAAGCTTGATAACTTCTGTGGAGCTAAAAGACCCATAGCTGCAAGAGAGTTTTCTTTCATTACACCATTCCAAGTTGTGAATGGTCGCATCTGAAATCTACTTAATTTTCCAGACATATTTATATAAATTTAAACATTAATAATCATATATTAAATGTCTAGCTGCATACCTTGACCTAAGTAAGAACTCTCATCAAAACTTACAAACCCAAGAGAGCCATCATTATTTCTAGATGTAGAATTAATTACTTTTTCAAGGTTAGCTAAACCTTTCTTTACCTCTTTTTTAGCTTGCTTACTTCCTAACTTACTCCAATCTTTAAAGCCATTTGTTAATGTATAGCAAATAGCAAAGTTCTTCATAGCTTCAATGGTATTCTCTGACTGATACTTTTGTAAAGCAGTCATATAATTACCATTAGAATCTTTATGTACTGGCTTAGTAATAAAGTCATAGATTTTAGTTCTAGTAGCTTTATCTACATCTACATTACCATAAAGATTCTTGTCTTCCATGATAGATTTCTTAAGGTTTTCAGATTGTTTAGTTCTTTCTTCTGCAAGCTTCTCTTCATTTTCCTTTGCACTATCAAGTATCTCCTTATACTTGTTATTATAGAAATCCTTAACTCCTTGTAAAGCATCCTTAGCATCATCTATATCTGTACCATTTTCAATGGCATCATTAACCATCTTTTCAGCTCTAGTTTTACTAAAACCTCTATTAAGATAATCATTATAAATAAGTTGTCTTCTAAGGTTTTCACCTTCTTCATCTTCAGCACTTAAAGAATCATCATTAATATTATTAAGATAATCAATAGTACTTTCATATTGCTGAACTACACTAGGTTCTACTTTATTGTTAAGAGCTTCATTAATTCTCTTTTCTTTTTCTGTAAATCTAGCATTAATCTGTTCTTCAATAATCTTCTGAAAATCTTCAGGTGTCTTTACATTTTGGATTGTTTCTTTATCAAGGTCAGGGAAGATACCATCTACAACAAGTGCATCAGTAATGGAAGAGTAGAAGTTTTTGTTTTTAGGAGAAGAACTGATACCCTTATCGTCAGTATCTCCCTTTCCTTGTATATCTTCATCTTCACTACCTACGCTCTCTTTTTGTGAAGTTCCAAATGGATTGTCTTCATCAAAATCAGTAGTTTCTTCTTTCTTTTCTTCTTTAGGTTCCTCTTTAGGTTCTTTCTTAGGAGGTTCCTCAAATAAAGTGGCAATTTCATCACCACTTAAAATATTATCCAAATCTAATTCTTCCATATTATTTTTCTCCATTAGTTAAATTTCTCTGCAAAGATAATATATATTTAACATATATAAAAACTTATAACAAAAATAATTATAAGTTCTATATAATTTTAATTATTATTCTATTTTTAAGGTAATTTTTTCCTTTTTATTTTTAGCTCCTGTAAGAAAAGATATAAACTTTTCACAAGTAACTCTACTATTAATCACCTTACCAACTACTTTGTTTTGACCTAAAATTACACATCCAGAAGAATCTTTGTCTGTATTACCACTATGAAATCTTATACCATCAAAACCTTTAACATTAAGTACTATAGGTAATTGCTTTTTAAATCTAGGACTATAAGTTATATCTACATTATAATTACCAGTAGGTATTGCAGTTTCATGTTTAACTTTAATCTTAAGTATTTCTTCTATTGACATAGTATCTTTTAGACCTCTATCTTTATCTTCTAATGTATCACAGAAATATTTATTATCAACATAAAGTTTACCTATAGTATATGTAGATTTCTTAGCTATCCTTTTTATTATTATCTCCATTTTCTGATAATTTATTAAGTTGTTTTTCAGTTAATCTAGACCTTCTATCACATATCTTAATCTGACAAGCTAAAGGATATAAAGAATCTACTGTAGCCTGCAATTTATGTATAGTAGTTCTATCATTTTCTCTTAATTCTATAATAAGATTTAATTGCTTTCTAGTATCTTCAACTATCTCTTTATATATGTCTAACTGTTTTTGTATATTATCTAACTCATTACCATCTACTTCTACATTATATTTTCTTCTAGCTAATATCCAAGTAACTATACTTGTAACAATAGCTATTCCCCCATTAATAAGTAAGTCTATCATTTCTTAAAATGCTTATATATAATAATTATGAACATTAATAAAGAGAATAAACCTATATACATTAATATTTTCTGTACTACATTTAATTGATTTTTTACTTTAATTTCTGTTACTTTCTGTAATCTAGTTATAGTATCAGCTTTATTAATAGTTATAGTATCTTTCAAGTACTTATATTTATATCTGTAAGCTACTTTAGTATTGTATACAGTATCTCCTTTCTGTATAATATAAACACTATCCTTTAAATAAATAGAATCATACTTAACCTTATCTATATATTTAATTTCAGTTTTTATCTGAGGTATAGGAACTTCTACTATTTTCTCCTTCACTTTACAGGAGCCTAATAATAAAGTCATAAATAATAAAAATAAAATCTTTCTCATATTTTAAGTTTTTAATAATGTACAAAGATAATACAAAAAAATCTCTTATGCAAGAACATAAGAGATTTAATTATTAAAGCTTAAAATAATCTTTTACTTTATTTCCAGTATAATTTTCATCCATAAACCAAAATACCATAGCTGATTTAATTATCTTATCATCTATATCATTAAACCACTTATGAAATAGTGTAGAATAATCATGATATTGTGCATTAATTGCTACATAAACATCATCACAAGTATATTTAGTATCTATAGAACTTTTATACTTATTATATATGTCTTTAGCTGTAGCTAAATCATATTTTTCACCTTCATATTTTCTACCATCATTATAATGATACATAGATTTTACTTTATCAATAACTTTGGTCCTATAAGGAGAAACAGGTTCTTCAATATTAACCTCTCTCATTAAATCTTCTTTATCTGATGCTGAAATAAGACCTCTTCTATATAGTATATCAAGTAGTTTTTCCATAGTATTAATTATTAAACATTGATTTCAGTAAATCAATATCACTGGTAGTAAGTGTTATTTTCTGATTAAATAAAGACATAGTAACTTTACCATTACCTATATGGAATATACTATAGTCAAACTCATTACTATCCATTAAGCTAGTAGTCATTTCTTCTAATAAACCTATTACATCTATTTCATCATTATCATCTTTAATTAAATCTAAAAAACTATTTACTTTATTTATATTATTATCTATTATTCTTTTTATTATAGGTTTAAAGAAGCTTATTATAGGAGTATTAATTGTATCTAATTGATTATTAATATACTGTTTTAATATAGTTATAATCTTTTCTTTCTTCATATTATTTACTCTTTAAAAATTCATTATATGTTGCATTAGGATGAGTTTTACTATATTCTTTAAACTCATTAAATAAATCTAATTCTCTAGTATCTTCTTCAACTATCTTAGCTTTTAACTTACCTATTAACTCTAGTTGCTTGCTGAGTAATTCCTTATTATTAATTTCTACTTTTGATTTTACAAGTTTAACTAATTCATTCCATACTAAACCTTGTAATTTAGTATTTACTTCTGCATAGTCTTTATTCTGTAACATCTTACTCTGCTGTATAGGAGTAAGAGTATTAATTTCAGAATCTATCTTATCCCATAAAGGAGTACCTTCATTTTGCTTTAACTGCATTAATCTTTGTTGGTACTCTTTAGATTTAGCTATCTGTGCATCTAAATCATCAAGATAAGGATTATTACCTAATATAAATTGATTTACTGGACTCATAATTAATTATTTTAAAGGTTAAAAGTAGGTAGTATAAACTACCTACTTATTTATATTTATCTGATGCAAGTACAACCACATAATGGGTTATAAGTACTAGCCTTAGTTGTAGTAGTACCTGTAGTAACATCTGCAATAGATACAGGATAGAATGTACTATTTACATAGTTTACAATCTTATTATCTGCACATTGTCTTCTTTCTCTTTCAAGAGCTACAAGATTCTCAGCATTAGCATTAACACCATTAATCTGCATAGATAATACTTTATCTCTCCACTTATCAGCTTCTGCATTAACTGCTAACTTAGTTTCTATATCAGAAATTCTCTTTTCTACTGCATCTTTAGAATCTCTATTGTACTTATACAAACCAAATGCAGCTTCATTTAACTTAGCTAAGATATTATCATCACTGTCTCTATAACCTTTATAGAGTCTAAAATCAGCCTCTATCTGTCCCTTATAGGAACTGAATTTCTCAGCTACATCAATTTCTCTAGCATTCTTAGCATTCTCCATAGTATTTAACTTCAATGCCCACATTTCATTAGTAAGATTTAAATCATCTTGCCATTCCTTAGTGATAGCATCATAGACTGTAGGTCCATCATTAGTGCCAATACCACCATTGATATTAACATTCTCTGGCATAGATACTGTACTCTTAGTACCAAATAAATTACCTAAACCATTACCATTAAGTAAAGATAAAGCTGTACCTGCAATACCAAAACCAAGAGCTGTTCCTGCTAAACTCTTAGAAGCATACTCTTTTTTGTTTTCATCATGTATTTCCATAGTATTAAATTTTAAAGGTTAAACATTTAAACTGCTGCAAATATACAAAGAAAAAGGATGCTAACAAAATCTTTTCAGATTTGTCAACATCCTTATTATTTTTAACTATTATTTTTAATATATTTATCTAATTCTTCTATAGATCATTTTCTAACATCACCTGCTTTCTTAGTACCTTCACTAATTAAACCTTTTCTTCTAAGCATATTAAATTTAGTTTCACTTACTCTTAAATGTCTACAAGCTTCTAATCTAGTAAGTTTATTAGGTATTTTAGGTTTATTATATCTAGATACTAATTCACCTATAGCACTAGCAATTTCAATAGTTTGAGATTCATCAATATTAGAATTACCTGAATCTATATCATTTACTATTTTCATCAATAAGTCTCTTAATTCCTTCAACATATGTAATTCTTAATTTAATACTTGTAACTATTAATAATATAAAACCTAAATATAACATACTTATTCTAAAGAATCCCAGTAAATATCCTAAACCTATAAATCTATGAATAGACATAAGCCATAATCCTATTAATACATATATAGTATAAAGTTTATGAAGTAAACAAAACTTGAAACAGTGAGTCCAAACTAGTACCATTATACTACATAAAGTAAGTATTGACATCTCACTTATACATAAGTTAAAACCCAATAAAGAAAATATAATATGTAGTAACATTAATACTACACATACTATAGGTACATATTTTAATAATAAAATACATAATTTACATTGGCTTTTACTTATATAATGTTTCATATTATTTTCTTTTTAAATAAAAATATAATACTAAAAATAAACTTATTCCTGCTATTATCATTTGTAGGCATAGATACTCTAAATCATTAATAGGTATTCCTATGTATAAATCTATTATATTTATAATCCAAGTAATTACTATATAATGTAGGAACATTCTATGATACTCACAGAATTTAAAAGTATAAGAAGTTATATAAATAAACAGTATAGGAATTAAAGATACTCCTCCTATATAACTTAGTATTACTAAGTCTATATTAAAGTAAGATAATATAGAATTTAATAGTGTAATAAAAGCTAATAGCATTGGAAGTATCTTTAATACTATTACTGTTATCTTATAAAGTAATTTATCCATTACTTCTTTTTCTTAAGTTTACCACCACAAGCATATCTTCTTGAGGTCTTAGTAACTCCTGC
>ERZ791632.6-NODE-6-length-102892-cov-37.9512_pt1 | contig 102892 bp, 78 predicted proteins | sample MGYA00510263_ERZ791632 | MGnify/ENA primary metagenome ERZ791632 (study PRJEB30046, sample SAMN00715181) | human gut metagenome | study: EMG produced TPA metagenomics assembly of the A metagenome-wide association study of gut microbiota in type 2... | reverse complement strand
GACACTCTGACTTCGGTGGTGAGGTTGAGCGCGTGCTCAACATGGCAGACGGATGCCTCCTCCTCGTCGATGCTTTCGAGGGTCCTATGCCTCAGACTCGTTTCGTGCTGCAGAAGGCTTTGCAGCTCGGACTGAAGCCTATCGTTGTCGTTAATAAGGTAGATAAGCCTAACTGTCGCCCTGAAGAGGTGTACGAGATGGTGTTCGACCTGATGTGCGACCTCGATGCTACTGAGGAACAGCTTGACTTCACTGTGGTTTACGGTTCGGCAAAGAATGGCTGGATGAGCGATGACTACAACAAGCCAACAGATAACATTGACTATTTGCTCGACAAGATTGTGGAGATCATCCCTGCTCCTAAGCAGTTGGAGGGTACTCCTCAGCTCTTGATCACATCTCTTGATTATAGCTCTTACACCGGTCGTATCGCCGTAGGTCGTGTACACCGTGGTACTTTGAAGGATGGTATGAACGTAACTATCTGCCATCGTGACGGTACCCAGGAGAAGACCAAGATCAAGGAACTCCATACCTTCGAGGGTATGGGTCATAAGAAGACAGACCATGTGGATTCTGGTGACATCTGTGCCGTTGTCGGCTTGGAGAAGTTCGAGATTGGTGATACCATCTGCGACTACGAGAACCCAGAGCCACTTCCTCCTATCGCTGTAGATGAGCCTACCATGAGTATGCTCTTCACCATCAATGATTCACCTTTCTTCGGTAAGGAGGGTAAGTTCTGTACATCACGCCACATTCAGGACCGCCTGAACAAGGAGTTGGAGAAGAACCTGGCTCTTCGTGTTCAGCCTTATGAGGACACCACCGATAAGTGGATTGTTTCGGGTCGTGGTGTGCTCCATCTTTCTGTGCTCATCGAGACCATGCGTCGCGAGGGCTATGAGCTCCAGGTAGGTCAGCCACAGGTTATCTACAAGGAGATTGATGGCGTGAAGTGCGAGCCTATCGAGGAGTTGACCATCAACGTACCAGAGGAGTTTGCTTCTAAGATGATTGATATGGTTACCCGTCGTAAGGGTGATATGACCTCTATGCTGAACATGGGCGAGCGTGTGGATATTGAGTTCGATATTCCTTCACGTGGTATCATCGGTCTTCGTACCAATGTGCTCACTGCTTCTCAGGGTGAGGCTATCATGGCCCACCGTTTCAAGGAGTATCAGCCATATAAGGGCGAGATTACCCGCCGTTCTAACGGTAGCATGATTGCGCTGGAAACAGGTACTGCCTATGCTTACGCCATCGATAAGCTGCAGGATCGCGGTAAGTTCTTCATCGACCCAGGTGAGGAGGTTTACGGCGGCGAGGTTGTTGGTGAGCATGTTCACGACAACGACCTGGTGGTTAATGTAACCAAGGCAAAGCAGTTGACCAACGTCCGTGCTTCTGGTTCTGACGACAAGGCTCGCGTGATTCCAAAGACCGTGATGAGCCTTGAGGAGTGCCTGGAGTACATCCGCGAGGATGAGTACGTAGAGGTAACTCCTAAGAGTATGCGTATGCGCAAGGTGATTCTCGATCACTTGGAGCGCAAGCGTAGTAATAAGGATTAAGCTATAGCTTATATATAAATGGATCCGTGAGAATTCCCCTCTAGCCGATTGCCTAGGCAGTCTGCTTGCAGGGGATTCTTTTTTTAATGTATGCGTATGTGGTTGTGGAAATTCTTTAGAAAGTTTTCTTTGCCCTGTTCTCTGGTATTGGGAGCCGTGGGCTATCTGATCTTCGCCAATGTTCCTTTCCTGGAACCTTTGGGCGATGCGGTGGGACCGAAGCTGGTGGATATGATGCCGGTGGTGCTCTTTGCCTTGCTCTATGTTACCTTCTGTAAGATTGAAATCAAGGAGATGAAACCGAAGGCTTGGCATTTCATCCTGCAGCTCATCCGAACCAGTCTGGCACTGATGATGGTGGTGCTTATCTTCGAATTCGGAGATAATTATGAAACCAAGCTGGTGCTCGAAGGTGCTTTCATCTGTTTTATCTGTCCTACGGCGGCTGCCGTGGCTGTGGTGACGGAGAAGTTAGGTGGAAGCATCGGTTCGCTGACTACCTATACGGTGATAGCCAATGTCTTTACGATGGTTATCATTCCTAGTCTTTTCCCGATGGTGGAGAAGGGGGCAGATGTTTCCTTTCTTTTTATGAGTGCGATGGTATTCAGAAACGTAACCACGGTACTGGTGGTACCTTTGCTCCTGGCTTTGCTGAGCCGCAAGTTTCTGCCTAAGTGGGTGGATAAGGTGAAGAGCGTGAAGGATCTGGGCTTCTATATGTGGTGCTTCAACCTTACTATCCTGATGGGCGAGACGGTTCGTAATATCCTCCATGCCGAGGTTTCGGGATGGATTCTTGCCTTGCTGCTCATCGTTCCGCTCTTTGTCTGTCTCATCCAGTTTGCCATCGGTAAGGCGGTGGGCAGACATTATGATGCGAGCATCAGTGCCGGTCAGGCCTTGGGACAGAAGAATACCGTTGTTGGTATCTGGCTCACCCTTACCTTCCTGAATCCGCTTGCAGCCGTAGCTCCGGGTGCCTATGTGATTTGGCAGAACCTGGTAAATGGCTGGCAGATATGGTATAAGGAGAAATACGGAAAACTGAAGTGGTAGATGTAAGAGAAAACAGAAATAATGGAAATATAAAAAAGCAGCTTGGAATTTCATAGGAGATTCCAAGCTGCTTTTTTAATATGAATGTATCTGATCTTTATTTACTTGTAGAAATAAAGATGCACTCGATGGTTACGTTGCCATCCATCCATTTGGCAGGAATGGTGAAGGTACCATCCTTGGCGATATCTGTCTTCTTGAGTGATTCTACCTGATCACCATGGGTGATGGTAAAGTCGCCATAGGTGAATCCTGGTGCAGGAACCATCTTCACCTTGAAGTCCTTGCCGTATGCCACCTTGTGGTTGTTAAGGGTAGTTCCATCAGCCGCGGTTACCATACCATTGCGGTTGGCCTCGGTTACAGATACAAACTCGCTGTGAGCCTTCTTCTTGGCTGCACCTTCACTCTTCAGCAAGGTGATGCGTGGAGCGTTGGTCAGGTGGATATTGATGTCATCGATATAGACCAGGGCATCCTCCTTCATCTCATGAGGAGACTCTGCGTGAGGAACCACTACCAGGCTATAGATATCCACACCTTCTGCACTCTTGATTGGGAAAACGGCATCAGCCCACTGGCCGGCTGGAACCGGAGTGCTGGATTTAATCCAGAACTGCTCTACTTCCTGCGACTGTCCGGCTCTGTCTCTTCTCTTTCCGAGACCTACCAGCATCACTCTGCCTTCCATCGGACGGTTGATCAGTACGTGAACTACTTTTCCGGATGGACCGAGTGCAATCGGCTTCTTCAGATCTATTCTTGCACCGAAGATGTTGGAAGCCAGGCGTGAACGCTGGAAGCCCAGCACCTTCTTGTTAGGATTGTTGGTGAGGTCAGGATTATCCACAACCTCGCAGTTGCCTGCCAGTTCTCCTGTGCGGAATGGGGAATGCTCCCATCTGTCGTAAACTCCCACGGATTTGTAATCCTGGGTGTCGAACTTAATTTCTTGTCCCATTGCAGCCAATGGTAACAAACACAATGCTATGAGTAATTTCTTCATGTTCGTAGTGTAGAGTCAAAGTTTAAAATACTTTAATGGAATGTAACAATGGGCAAGCCTTGCTGTCGTCGATGACAACCTTCAGGCCTTTCACCTGATAGCCTTTGCCGTAACTGTCTGATGTGCTGCCGTTCAACGGGATGATGCGCTTGTATCCGATGGTTGTGGTGGTGCACTTCTCAGCGATAGGTTTCCATGTCTTTCCGTCTTCAGAGATTTCGATATGGAACTTTCTTACTCGCTGACCCTTGCGGATGTACTCCATCATATCCACATAGCGAACGGTCTGTGGCTTGTCCCAGTTGAAGGTGATGGTAGCCTGCTTCACGCCGTCATCAGTAGCCCAATAGGTATTCTTGTTGTTATCTGTCAGGTTCTTGGCTGCATAGTTGCGGTTGGCACCAGCTTTTCGGGTGTTGCTTACAGTAACCTTTGCCTTCTGAGCCAGGTCCTTGCCCAGACGGGTGCGAATCATATTGCCCATATCCTTGAGCACGCGAACGTCGATCTCCGGCAACAGACCACTCTTGTCCGGAGGGCAGTTGAGAATCAAGGTTGCATTTCTACCTACAGTCTCCAGATACATCTGGAAGAGGCGCTCAACAGAGAGTGGCTTCTCGCCCTCGTGCCAGAACCATCCCTTGTCGGTGAACTTGGCATCGCTCTCTCCCGGGTCCCACTGCCAGCCATCCTCGGTACCATACATACCGTTGCTTTCTGGTGCATAGCCTCTTTCGTCGGTGAGCCAGTTGGTTTCGCCAGCCCATCCTGCCTCGTTGCCTATCCATCTTGCCTCAGCACCCACACCCCAGAGGATGATGTCTGGACAAACCTTGTGGATAGAGTCTCTGAGGTTAGGAATATCATAATATGTAGAACGATCTACGTTCACGGTCGTATTGCGTCCGCCGTAGTATCCGTCACCACCGTTGGCACCATCAAACCACATTTCAAACTGGTCTTTGCCATATTGTGCCAACTCCGCGCACTGGCGCAGGAAAACATCGTTTACATATTTCTCAGTACCGTAGTATTGGCTGTTTCTATCCCATGGAGAAACATAGAAGCCGTACTTCATTCCCAAGCTTCGTGCAGCCTTGGCAAAGTCGCGGGGAATGTTGGTAGTCTTGCCATTCTCATTGCCGGCATTGACGATGGAATGGTCAGTAGTAGATGTAGGCCAGAGGCAGAAACCGTCATGATGCTTGACTACGGCGATACCGCCCTTCATGCCAGCAGCCTTTACAGCCTTGAGCCATTGAGCCGGGTTTGGCTTCTTGGTTGGTGCAAAAAGGGTTACGTCTTCACTTCCGAGTCCCCATTCTCTGTTGGTATAGGTATTCATGCCATAATGGAAGAAGGCATAGAATTCAGTCTCCTGCCATTTCATCTGGCGATCACTTGGAACCGGGAACACAGCTGTTGGCTCGTTGTCTGGATTAGGCAACGACTGCTGCTTTACTTGGAAAACACTCTGGGAGTGGCCAGCCATGGCAGTCATGACGAAGGACACCCCTATAAAAACTTTTTTGATGTTCATGGTTGTTGTATTTAAATCGATACACTTTAATCTTACCATAATAATAGATGTATATAATAGTTATTGATGCTATTGGTGATTGTTACTAATGATTCATCTGCAAAGATAGGAGTTTTATAAATAGTAACAAAACTTTTCTGGTTAATTAAATATAAACGCCCGCAAATTTGCTTTGCGGGCGTTTGTATAGGGTTAGTCCTGTGTAGGATAAATCAAATTTTCTTCGGTGATGCAGTTGAGCACCTCTTCCAAATATTTTTTCGATTCATACTTTGCCATAGGCAGGTCGTGGAGCAGATAGTTACCGCAATCCTTGGCTGCCTGTCCTGGAATTTCTCCTTCGAAGTCGGCGATGAACTGGAAGGTGCGCTTCATCAGTTCTACGATGTCCTTGCTCTCCAGGTCGCCCTTGATGAGGAGGTAATTGCCGGTGAGGCATCCCATTGGTCCCCAGTAGATGATGCGGTCTTTCCACTCCTCGTCGTTGCGCAGGTAGGTGGCTGCCAGGTGCTCGATGGTATGGATGGCACCGTTGTGGAGGCAAGGCTCCTGGTTAGGCACCTTCATGCGGATATCGAAGGTTGTGATGACTTCTCCGCCTACTTCGTCCTTGCGGCTTACGTAGATGCCGCGGAGCAACTTGTTATGATTGATAGTAAAACTTGGAATCTTATTCATATTACTTTGAACTTTGAATGTTGAACTTTGAACTTTATGATTACTTTTTACTTTGAACTTTGAATATTGAACTTTATAATAATCCGTATTGCATATCATAAAGTTCAAAGTTCAAAGTTCAAAGCTCAATGTTACAGACTTTCGAGGAAAGCCTTGGTGACATTGAATGATCCTTCTGCCATTTTTGCCCAGAAGTCGAAGTACTGCTGTGCCTTGGTATCCTTCAGAGGTACATCGCTGATGATGCGGAAGGAGATGAAAGGAGTCTTGTAGATGTGGCAGGTCTGTGCGATGGAGCAGCTTTCCATATCCACAGCCATAGCGTGAGGGAAGTGCTCCAGGATAGATCGCATCTTCTCCTTGCTATCTACGAACCATTCTCCGCTTACAATCTGTCCGGCATGAATCTTGGGATGCTGGTTGTCTGGCTGTGCATTGATGGCAAGCGCCTTTTCTACATACTCCTTTGGGGTCTTGAAGAGGGCAGGCATACCGAGAATCTGTCCATACTCGCATTCGTCACCGCAGTAAGCATCGTGATATACACAGTCGGTAGCTACCACCACTTCTGTAACATTGAGGTTGATGTCAGCACCTCCAGCCACACCCGAAGAGATGACGAGGTCTGGGTGGTAATTATCAATCATTTCCACAGCTCCGATGGCGCTGTTCACCTTTCCGATGCCGCACTGCTGCATCACTACTTCATTCTCGCCGATTTTTCCGATGACGAAGTCCTTATGATTCTTTCGCTCAGTCTGCGATTCTGTCAATAATGTCTTGAGTTGCGTGAACTCCTTGTCCATCGCAACGATAATTCCTATTTTCATATCGATTTATTTCTATTCTGGGTGCAAAGTTACAAAATAAATCCCATAAAAAAACATTTCCCCACCTATATTTTATAATATGCTCTTGATTTTGCCACCTTTGATTTTCGGTCATCTTGCAGCGTGAGAATCCCTATAATGATAGGGGGAAAACCCTATTGCGTCTTTTCTTCGATAAAAAAAGTAAAAAGTTTCTTCTATTATTTTGTAGTGTCTTCATTTCTCATTATCTTTGCACCAAATTATAAACGTTTATAGAAAAAGATGAAATTATTGAAGAAGTATCTACTGGATATTCTGGTAGTGATTGTTTTTGCAGTGATCTCTTTCGTGTACTTCATGCCTGCCGACATGGACGGACGAATTCTGTTCCGACACGACTCGGCGGCGAGCAAGGGATTGGGACATGAGAAAGAGCTTTTCCAACAGCAGACTGGCGAGACAACCCGTTGGACCAACTCTGTGTTTGGTGGTATGCCAACCTATCAGATGTCGCCTTCGTACGGCAGTACCCAGGTGCTCAGCCAGGTAACGAAGGCTTATCATCTGTGGTTGCCTGATTATGTATGGTATGTGTTTGTCTATCTCCTGGGCTTTTATATCATGCTCCGTGCCTTCGATTTCCGACAATCGCTGGCGGCGCTGGGTTCCATCATCTGGGCATTCTCATCCTACTTCTTTATTATCATTGCAGCAGGTCATATCTGGAAGGTATGGGCTTTGGCCTATCTGCCTCCTATGATTGCGGGTGTGGTGCTGGCTTATCGGGGTAAGTATCTGAAAGGTCTGCTCCTCACCGCCATCTTCTCGGCTTTCGAGGTGAATGCCAACCACGTGCAGATGACCTATTATTATCTCTTCATCATCCTCTTCATGGTGATTGCCTTCCTGGTAGATGCCATCAAGAAGGGGGAACTCGCCCGCTTCGGCAAGGCGACTGCGGTATGTGTCGTGGGTGCCCTCATCGGTATCTCGCTCAACCTCTCCAACCTGTATCATACCTGGCAGTATGGTCAGGAAACCATGCGTGGAAAGAGCGAACTGGTGAAGAAGAATACTGCCAACCAGACCAGCAGTGGTTTGGATAGAGACTATATCACCCAGTGGAGCTATGGTATTGATGAAACCTGGACGCTTCTGATTCCTGATGCCAAGGGTGGTGCTTCCGTACCTCTCGCCCAGAATACGCAGGCGATGGAGAAGGCGGATCCTAACTTCGTGCAGATTTATCAGCAGCTCGGACAGTACTGGGGCAACCAGCCTGGTACGAGCGGTCCTGTATATGTAGGAGCATTCGTATGTATGCTCTTCATTCTCGGTTTGTTTATTGTCAAGGGTCCGATGAAGTGGGCATTGCTGGCTGCCACCATCCTGAGCATCCTGCTCTCCTGGGGTAGAAACTTCATGCCGTTCACCGATTTCTTCCTTGATTACATTCCGATGTATGCCAAGTTCCGAACGGTGGCTTCTATCCTCGTGATAGCCGAGTTCACCATTCCGTTGCTTGCCATGATGGCTTTGAAGAAAATCATTGATGAGCCGGAGATACTCACCAGTAAGATCAAACTGGTATATGCCAGCTTTGGTCTGACGGCAGGCTTCTGTCTGCTCTTTGCCCTGATGCCGGGTGTTTTCTTCCCTGATTTCATTTCCGTTCAGGAAACTCAGGCGTTGCAGCAGTTGCCGGCAGAATACCAGGGGCCGCTCATGAGCAATCTCATCGAGATTCGCAAGAGCATCTTTACTTCTGATTGCTGGCGCTCGTTCTGGATCATCGTCATCGGCTCAGCCTTCCTGCTGCTTTACAAGATGAAGAAGTTGGGTGCTGAGTATATGATTGCCGGCATCGCAGTGCTCTGTCTCGTAGATATGTGGATGGTGAACAAGCGTTATCTCTACGATGATATGTTCGTAGATAAGAACGTGCGCGATACTCCTCAGCAGATGACGGAGACCGATAAGATTATCTGCCGCGACAAGGCGCTCGATTACCGTGTGCTCAATCTCGCTTCCAATACCTTCAATGAGAACGAGACCTCTTATTACCACAAGAGCATCGGTGGTTATCATCCTGCCAAGCTCCGTCGCTATCAGGAGATGATTGATGCACATATCGCTCCTGAGATGCAGAAGACGATGAAGGCTGTGGCTGAGGCTGGTGGTGATATGACCAAGGTGAATGGCGACAGTATCTTCCCTGTATTGAACATGCTCAATACCAAATACTTCATCCTGCCTTTGCAGGGCGGTCAGACGGTTCCTGTACAGAATCCATACGCCTACGGCAATGCCTGGTTTGTGGATGAGGTGCAGTATGTCAACAATGCCAACGAGGAGATTGATGGCGTGGGTAAGGTCAACCTCCGCCATGTGGCGGTGGCTGATGCCAAGTTCAAGGAGCAGCTGGCTCAGAGCGTGAAGCAGGATGATACTTCGGTGGTGAAGATGATCCAGTATAAACCAAACAACCTCACCTACGAGGTGAAGTCGAGCAAGGGTGGCGTCATCGTCTTCTCTGAGATTTACTATCCTGGATGGACTGCTACCGTAGATGGTCAGCCTGTAGAACTGGGACGTGTGGATTATATCCTCCGTGCCATCAACGTGAAACCGGGCAACCACAAAGTGGTACTCGATTTCCATCCTCAGTCGCTCAAGAATACAGAGATGGTAGCTTATATCGGCTATGGTGTTCTGGTACTCCTTATTATAATAGGTATAGGAGTGGAAATCAAAAAGCGCAAGAAGACAGATGCTGTTTCGAACAGAAATTGATATTCCGAAGGCCGACTTCGAGATACAGCCGGCAGAGCAGATGCTCTTCGTGGGTAGTTGCTTTGCCGACAATCTGGGTCGCCGATTCGTGGAGAATCGCTTCCGTGCCACGGTGAATCCTTTCGGTGTAATGTATAATCCGGCAAGCATTCTCCATACGGTAGAGAAATGCGCCGAGGTGCATCCTCGTGTGGCAGTCTTTACGTTGGGTACGAACCACGTGTATATTCTGAAGGAAACGGGCGAGATTGTGGATAACTGCCAGAAGCGCCCCCAGCGCCTTTTCGAGGAAAGGAAACTGAGTGTAGAGGAATGTGCTGCGTATCTGCAAAAGGCGATTGATTTGCTGAAAGCTGAAAAGGTAATCATCACCGTAAGCCCCATCCGTTATGCCAAATACGGCTATCACGGAAGTCAGCTTTCGAAGGCTACGCTTCAGTTGGCTGCAGATCGTTTGGTGAAGGCGAACCCTGGTGTGGTGAGCTATTTTCCGGCTTACGAAATCATGAACGATGAACTTCGTGATTACCGTTTCTACAAGGAAGATATGCTGCACCCGAGCGATCAGGCAGTAGAATATATCTGGGAGAAATTCCGGGAAACCTATTTCGGCAAGGCTGCCGAGCAGTTCCTGGAAGACTGGCGTCCCATCCGGGAAGCCCTCGGCCACAAGCCCTTCAACCCCGATAGCGAGGAACATCAGAAGTTCATCGCCAGAACGGAAGAAAGGAAAAGATGGTTCGAGAAAAAATATGGGTTAGTGGCGGGCTGAAAGCCCAAAAGCATAATGTAGAACATTTAAAGTATTAAGACAATGACATATACTATTGAAAAGGTAACCACACTGATAGGTGCGCGTCGCTATGGAGACAATGATACCAACATCGGTTTTATCCTGACCGATAGTCGTTCTCTTTGTTTCCCAGAGGAAACTCTGTTTTTTGCACTCAAGTCTGAGCGCAATGATGGTCATAATTACATCCCTGAACTGTATCGCAGAGGTGTGAAAAACTTTGTGGTAACTGATGTCCCTAAGGGCTATGCTTCTGATTATCAGGAGGCTAACTTCCTGAAGGTGGTCAATACGCTGGAGGCTCTTCAGCGTCTGGCTGAACGCCATCGTGATGAATTCAATATCCCTATCGTGGGTATTACGGGTTCCAACGGCAAGACGATGGTCAAGGAGTGGCTCTATCAGCTGCTCTCGCCAAGCATGTTCGTTACCCGCAGCCCTCGCAGTTACAATTCCCAGATAGGTGTGCCATTGTCTGTCTGGCTGATGAACGAGCAGACCCAGGTAGGTGTCTTCGAGGCGGGTATCAGTCAGCCTGGCGAGATGCTTGCCCTCCGTGACATCATCCAGCCTACCATCGCCGTTCTTACCAATGTGGGTTCAGCCCATCAGGAGAACTTCTCTTCCCTGGAGGAGAAGTGCCGTGAGAAGCTCATCCTCTTCCATGATGCTGAAACCGTGGTTTATGATGGCGATGATGAGGTGATTACCAAGGTGGTGGCTAAATATCCTGATTATAAAGGCGAGAAACTCTTCTGGTCGCTCAAGAACCCTGAGGCTCCTTTCTATGTCAAGAAGATAGAGAAGCAGCAGAGCGTGAGCGTCATCACCTATATATATAAAGGTGTAGAGGATAGCTTCTCCATTCCTTTCATTGATGATGCTTCCATCCAGAACTCCATCATCTGTGCTGCTGTCGCTTCCAAGATCGGACTCTCTGCCGAGGATATCGACAAGCGTATGGCACTGCTCGAACCGGTTGCGATGCGACTGGAGGTAAAGGTGGGTCAGCATGGCTGTACACTCATCAACGACAGTTACAACAGCGATATCAACTCACTCGACATCGCTCTCGACTTCATGAACCGCCGTCCTGATCATCGTGGCCGTCGCCATACTTTGATCTTGAGCGATATCTATCAGAGCGGTCAGACTCCTGAGGCTCTATATAAAGAGGTGAGCGATCTTGCCCGCAAGCGTGGCGTAGTGAAGTTCATCGGTATCGGTCCGGAACTCTGCAAACAGCATGATACGATTCAGATTTCAGAAAAGTTCTTCTTCCCGAATGTGGAGGAGTTTATCAATAGTGAGGTCTTTGCCTCCCTCCGCGATGAGGTCATCCTCCTGAAGGGTGCCCGCCAGTTTGGTTTCGATCAGCTTACCGAACTGCTGGTGCAGAAGGTGCATGAAACCACCCTCGAGGTCAACCTGAATGCGGTGGTTGCCAACCTCAACTACTACCGTGCCTTCATGAAGCCGGAAACCAAACTGGTCTGCATGATCAAGGCGGATGGCTATGGTGCCGGAGCAGTAGAGATTGCCAAGACCCTGCAGGATCATCGTGTAGATTATCTGGCTGTGGCTGTTGCCGATGAGGGTGTCACCCTTCGCAAGAACGGTATCACCAGCAACATCATGATCATGAATCCGGAAATGACAGCCTTCAAGACCATGTTCGATTACGACCTGGAGCCTGAGGTGTATTCTTTCCGATTGCTCGATGCGCTCATCAAGGCTGCCGAGAAGGAGGGTGTCACCGGATTCCCTGTTCACATCAAGCTCGATACCGGTATGCATCGTATGGGCTTCGATCCTGAAAACGATATGGAGGAGCTTATCGGTAAGCTGAAGCATCAGAATGCCATCATCCCTCGTTCCGTATTCTCTCACTTCGTGGGAAGCGATGACGATAGTTTCGATGATTTCTCTGCCCATCAGTTTGAACTCTTCGATAAGGGAAGCCGACAGTTGCAGGCTGCCTTCGACCATAAGATCTTGCGCCATATCTGCAATTCGGCAGGTATCGAGCACTTCCCGGAGCGCCAGTTGGATATGTGCCGCCTGGGTCTCGGACTCTATGGCATCAACTCCCGCAACAACAAGACCATCAACTGCGTGAGCACCCTGAAGACTACCATTCTCCAGATGCACAACGTGAAGGCGGGCGATAGTGTGGGCTACAGTCGCAAGACCATCCTTGATAAGGACAGTGTCATCGCTGCCATTCCTATCGGATATGCTGATGGCTTGAACCGCCGTCTCGGCAATCGCCATGCCTACTGTCTGGTCAATGGTCAGAAGGCAGATTATGTAGGCAACATCTGTATGGATGTGGCGATGATCGATGTCACCGGCATCAACTGCAAGGAAGGTGATAGCGTGGAAATCTTTGGCGAGCATCTTCCTGTTCAGGTGTTGAGTGATATTCTTGAGACTATTCCTTACGAAGTGCTGACCACCATCAGTAACCGAGTGAAGAGGGTTTATTACCAGGATTAAGCGTGAAAAGAAGCATTGCTGGCGACAATAAATCGTGCAAAAACGTATAAAAAACGATAAATCCCATCCGAAAAGCTCGGATGGGATTCTTTTTTACGTAAATTTTTCCATTAAAACGTATTGAATATGAATAAAAAAGTGTATCTTTGCAACCAACAAATCATCTAAAAACAAGCAAGGGTGCACTTTTATGTGTATTTCTTTAACTATTTAACAATTCAAAAGTAATAATGGAACAAGTATTTAGCTATATCATTAGTCTGGGTGCGAGCGTGATGATGCCTATCATCTTCACGGTCATCGGACTGTGTATTGGCATGAAATTTGGAAAGGCTTTGAAGTCGGGACTCTTCGTAGGTGTGGGTTTCGTGGGACTGGGTGTGGTGACAGCTTTGCTGACTACCAACTTCAATGACCCGTTGAAGGCTATCTCCGACATCTATCACCTGCAGTTGAATGTGTTTGATATGGGATGGCCTGCAGCTGCTGCCGTAGCTTATAATACTGCGGTGGGTGCCTTGATTATCCCAATCTGCTTGGGTGTCAACTTCCTGATGTTGATTACCAAGACCACCCGTACGGTAAACATCGACCTCTGGAACTACTGGCATTTCGCATTCATCGGTGCCGTAGCTTACTTCGTGATGGGCGAGAGCTTGCTTTGGGGATACTTCGCAGCCATCGTCTGCTATATGATTACATTGGTATGTGCAGACCTGACCGCCGACAAGTTCCAGAAGTACTACGACTTGGATGGAATCTCTATTCCGCAGCCATTCTGCCAGAGTTTCATGCCATTTGCCATCGTCTTCAACAAGCTTCTGGATATGATTCCTGGTTTCTCTAAGCTCGATGTAGATGCAGAGGGATTGAAGAAGAAGTTTGGCGTACTTGGCGAACCATTGGTTCTCGGTGTCATCGTAGGTGCCCTGATTGGTTGGGCTGCTCTGTTGGATATCAAGAAGATTCTCTTCCTGGGTGTAACCATGGGAGCTGTGATGGAGCTGATTCCTCGTATCACCTCTCTCTTTATCGATGGACTGAAGCCAATTTCAGAGAAGACACAGGAGTTGGTCAAGACCAAGTTCAACGGCAAGAAGGTACACATCGGTATGAGTCCTGCCTTGGTTATCGGTCATCCTACTACCTTGGTAGTATCAGTCATCTTGATTCCGGTTATCCTGGCAATCGCAGTTTTCCTGCCAGGTAACCAGTTCTTGCCATTGGCATCATTGGCAGGTATGTTCTACCTCTTCCCATTGATTCTGCCATTTACCAAGGGTAATGTAGTGAAGACCCTTATCATCGGTTTGGTAGCCCTGATTATCGGTCTCTATTTCGTAACCGATATGGCACCTGACTTTACGATGGCAGCCAACCAGGTATATGCTGCCACAGGCGATAATGCCGCTCATATTCCTGACGGATTCGCAGGTGGTGCGCTCGATTTCGCTTCCTCTCTCTTCGGATGGGTCATCTATCGTGGCGTCAAGCTCTCTTACATCGGTATGGGTGTGCTCACCATCATCACCATCGCCCTGCTGGTTCTCAACCGCCAGCGCATCGTGAAAGAAGAAAAGGCTGCAGCCAAGAAATAAAACAAGAAAGTGAAGAACGAAGAATTCAAGTAATCATAAAGTTCAAAGTTCAAAATTCAAAGTTCAAAGTAAACGATTATGAAGAAATTAACATTAATATTAGCAGCAATGGTATTAACAGCAAGTCAGGCTTTTGGCCAGTGTGGTAAGTGTGGATACGAAGTGAAGGCAGAAAATGCCTATACTAATTATAACGTTCGTTATGCGAGCAATCCGATGGATGCCAAGCATTATACAACCGAGCGTCTCCGCAGTGAGTTCGCTATCGAGAAGGTGTTCGCTCCAGGTGAGGTAAACTGGACCTACACCATGTTCGACCGTTTCCTCATCGGTGGTGCAGAGCCAACAACTGCTCCTTTGAAGCTCACTTCTATCGCTCCGCTTTATACTGATAAGCCAAACGATCAGAAGAATCTGCTCGACAACCGTGAGTTGGGTATCATCAATATCGGTGGCGAGGGAACAGTTACCGTAGATGGCAAGAAATATACACTTGCTTTCCAGGAGGCTCTCTATGTAGGTCGTGGTGCCAAGAGCATCGAGGTAAGCAGCAAGGATGCTGCCAAGCCTGCTAAGTTCTATATGAACAGTGCTTGCGCTCATCAGACCTATCCTACCAAGAAGGTAACCCTGAAGGATGCCAACAACATCAAGGCGGGTAGCCTGAAGGAGAGCAACGACCGTGTGATCCACCAGTTGATCATCGATGGCGTGGCTGGTGTCCGTACCTGCCAGCTGCAGATGGGTGTTACCGAGTTGAAGGAGGGTTCTGTTTGGAACACCATGCCAGCTCATACTCACCTCCGCCGTATGGAGACTTACCTTTATTATAATGTCCCAGAGGGTCAGAAGATTCTCCATGTCATGGGTGAACCACAGGAGACACGTCCTATCTGGTTGAACAATGAGCAGGCTGTCATTGCTCCTGAATGGTCTATCCACTGCGCTGCAGGTACCAGCAACTATACCTTTATCTGGGGTATGGCGGGTGAGAACCTCATCTATAATGATATGCAGGTGGTAAAGATCCCTACATTAGAATAACAAAACAAAACGCTTAAAAACTGAGACAAATGAGTCCTATTTCAACAAGTAAAATGTCCAACTTCCGTTGGGTAATCTGTGCGTTGCTTTTTATTGCCACCACAGTCAATTATATGGACCGCCAGGTTCTGTCATTAACATGGAAAGACTTCATCGCTCCAGAATTCCACTGGACTGATGACGACTACGGTACGATTACCGGTCTTTTCTCTATCTTCTATGCCATCGCCAACCTCTTCGCAGGTAAGTTCGTGGATTGGATGGGTACCAAGAAGGGTTATCTCATCGCCATCTTCGTATGGTCAACCGGTGCTGTGATGCACGCAGGTTGCGGTTGGGTAGCTATGCAGATCGAGGGTTACGATTCTATCGAGGCACTTCGCATGGTACAGGCTGGCAGTGATGCAGCTGTAGCTATCGCCACCATCAGTGTATGGTTGTTCCTCTCTTGCCGCTTGATTCTTGCTGTGGGTGAGGCAGGTAACTTCCCTGCAGCCATCAAGGTAACCGCTGAGTATTTCCCAAAGAAAGACCGTGCTTTCTCTACAGCCATCTTCAATAGTGGTGCATCTGTAGGTGCCTTGGCAGCACCAGCTACCATTCCATTGTTGGCTCGCAGCATGGGCTGGGAGTGGGCTTTCATCATCATCGGTGTGCTCGGTTATGTATGGATGGGTCTCTGGGTGTGGCTTTATGAGAAGCCTTCTCAGAGCAAGCACGTCAACAAGGCTGAGCTTACTTACATTGAGCAGGATGAAGATATGGAGCAGGTTGAGGCTGAGGCTGAGAAAGCTGAGACTGCAGAGGCTTCTGAGGAGAAGACAATCGGCTTCCTCAAGTGCTTCAGCTATCGCCAGACCTGGTCGTTCATCGTGGGTAAGTTGATGACTGATGGTGTATGGTGGTTCTTCCTCTTCTGGGCTCCTGCTTACTTCTCTGATCAGTATGGTTACTCTTCAGACTCTGGTATGGGTATTGCCCTCATCTTCACTCTTTATGCGATTGTTACGGTATTGAGTATTGGTGGCGGTTACTTGCCAACCTATTTTGTAGATAAGAAGGGTATGAATCCATATATCGGTAGAATGCGTGCGATGTTGATTTTCGCCTGCTTCCCATTGCTCGGTCTGATTGCTCAGCCTATGGGTGAGTACAGTGCATGGTGGCCAGCTATCATCATCGGTTTGCTCGGTGCGGGTCATCAGGCTTGGTCTGCCAACCTATATTCTACCATCGGTGATATGTTCCCTAAGTCAACTGTGGCTACCATCACTGGTATTGGTGCCATGGCGGGTGGTATCGGTTCTTTCCTCATCAACAAGGGTTCCGGTATGCTCTTCACCTACGCAGAGGGTCAGGGTTCAGCCTTCACCTTCATGGGCTTTGATGGCAAGCCTGGTGCTTACATGATTGTATTCTGCATCTGCAGCGTGGCTTACCTGGTAGGCTGGTGTATCATGAAGGCATTGGTGCCTAAGTACAAGCCAATCGTCGTTGAGTAGTTGGTGATTGACGGTTGATCGTGAACCGTTAAGATGAAATGTGTACTTGTGTACTAGTTCAATTGAATTTAATGATAGAAGCGCAACAGACTATTTGCCTGTTGCGCTTTTTCTTTGTTTTTATAGGGCATTGGGTATTTTTTTGCCCTAAAATACGCAAGAATAAATAAATTGGTTTAAAATATTTGTGCGTATAATTTTTTTTTGTAACTTTGCACAAAACTTAGTATATTACTTAAACTTAAAAAATAATGAAGAAAGCAGTTGTGGTTATAGCTTTACTCAGCCAGGCTCTGGGCTTGACTTATGCCGATGATCAGACAGGGACAAGGGGTATCGGACAGTATCCGGGACGCCCATCTCAGTTTACGGCTCCTCAAATGGTGAAGGATGATACCTATAGGAATATCGCCTTGAACCGTATGGTATATACTTCCTCGAATGCCGATTTCAATCTTACAGGTCATCTGGTAACAGATGGTATCATCACCAGCAAGGCTCCTTCCTTCCTGAGTGTAAGAACGAATGAAGGCGAGTTGTCCAACCGTGATAAGGAGAAGATGATTGATGGCAACACGGTCACCAGTCAGTATATCAAGGGCGAGAAGGCTTTTGCTGAGTTCAATTGGGAAGCCATGAAGGTAAACCTCAGAAACCTGAAGTTTACAGGTGAATTGGCTTACTATCAGGACAAGGCTACTCAGGGGTATGTGATTCGTGTGATGGGGTCACACAATGGTCAGAAATGGGAGGTGCTGGGAGAAGAGAAAGGCACCGGACTTCCTGGCGAGGCTACCAAACAGCAGGTAAGTTCCGACCCAAACAAGTTCCAGGATGTGGTGCGCCTGCCGCTCCGCAAGCTGAATGTTTCCATTCCTTTGAAGAAACCGGGCAACTACGAGCACGTACGCATCGAGTTTACTATGCCGGGTGCAGCGTGGTGGCGCGTCAAACTCATTGATAATACCACTTCATGGCGTCCTTCCATGCACTTCTCCAGTGTATGGAAGTCAGAATTGGCAAAGAATGCCCAGTGGCTCTATGTAGATTTGGGTACTGTGGCTGATTTCGATCAGGTGAATCTCTTCTGGGTCAACAAGGCTCGCCAGGGCAAGATTCAGGTTTCCAGTGATGCCAGAAACTGGAATGATATCGCTACCCTGGGTCAGCAGAAGCAGAAGGGCTTGACCGAGAAGGTGGCTTGCAAGGGGCATGGCAGATATGTGAGATTGCTGCTTACCCAGCCGGATGCTTCCGGTCGTTATGCCTTGTCAGAGATGCAGGTGATGGGTAAGGGTGGCTTGCGTGCCGAGGCAGCCAACACTTTGGCTTCTAAGAATGGCAAGCAGATGCTCAACCAGTGGCAGCTGCGCCGTGAGGGAAGTGATGCCTGGATCCAGGCTACCGTTCCTGGTACCGTGCTCACCAGTTATATGAATATCGGTGCGGTGCCTGATAACCGCTACGATGATAATATGCGACAGATTTCCGAGTCGTTCTTCAACTCTGATTTCTGGTATCGTACTACCATCAACCATCAGCCATCTGCCAACAGGAACCAGCATACCTATCTTAACTTCGATGGTATCAACTGGAAGGCGGATATCCTCCTGAATGGTGAGAAGATTGGCAGAATCGATGGTGCCTTTATCCGCTCTCGCATCGACGTGACCAAGAAGTTGAAGCCAGGTGCCAACAAGCTCGAGGTGCATGTCATTAAGAATGCCCACTTCGGCGTGGTGAAGCAGAAAAATCTCCAGAATACCGACCTTAATGGTGGTGAGTTGGGTGCTGATAACCCAACCTTCCACGCATCTATCGGCTGGGACTGGATTACCAATACCCCAGGTCGTGAAATCGGTATTTGGAATGATGTCTATCTCACCCACGATAACGGTGTGAGCGTTTCCGATCCGTTGGTAACATCTACTTTGAATCTGCCGGATACATTGGCAACCATGACTCCATCTGTCTTCCTGAAGAATGCAGATGCCGTGGCTAAGACCGTGAAGCTTTCCGGTTTTATCGGTAAGATCCAGTTTGAGCAGGAAGTTAGCCTGCAGCCAAACGAGAAGCGTGAGGTGGCTTTCGCTCCAGCTGATTATCCTCAGCTCAAGAACCAGCGCATGAATCTCTGGTGGCCTAACGGCTATGGTTCTCCTTATTTATATGATGCCGGTTTCAAGGTTTCTGACAAGGCTTCAGGTGAGGTAATCTCTGAGGTCAACTATAAGGCGGGTATCCGCCAGATGAGCTATGTCGACCTGGATACCCAGACCAAGATCTACATCAATGGCAAGCGATTGAATCCATTGGGTGGTAACTGGGGATTCTCTGAGACCAACCTCAACTACCGTGGACGTGAATACGATACTGCCGTTCGCTACCATAAGGAGATGAACTACAATATGATTCGCGACTGGGTAGGTCAGATTGGTGATGAGGAACTGTATGAGGCATGCGATAAGTATGGTATCATGATCTGGCAGGACTTCTGGCTGGCTAACCCATGGGACGGACCGGATCCTGATGACGACAAGATGTTCCTCGAGAACTCTGCCGATTACATCTCCCGCATCCGCAGCCATGCTTGTATCGGTATCTATTGCGGTAGAAACGAGGGCTTCCCTCCTGCATCCATCGACAAGGTGCTGAGAGAGCAGGTCAAGGATATCCATCCACAGTTGGGGTATATTCCTAGCTCAGCCGACCTCGGTGTCAGCGGTCATGGTCCTTACCAGATGAAGTCACCATCTTTCTACTTCGCTAACCAGAGCCATAAGCTGCATTCTGAGCGTGGTATGCCGAATGTGCCTACCTTCGAGTCTCTGAGCAGAATGATGGAACCGGAGCATCTGTGGCCACAGAGCGATGCTTGGGGACAGCATGATTATACATTGAAGGGTGCCCAGGGTGGTGAGTCTTTCAACAACATCATGGAGAAGCGATATGGCAAGCCTCAGAGTGCTGAGCAGTTTACCAAGTTGGCACAGTGGCTCAACTATGATGGCTACCGGGCGATGTACGAGTCTTCTCAGCAGGACCGTCTTGGTTTGCTCATCTGGATGAGTCATGCCTGCTGGCCAAGCATGGTATGGTGTACCTATGATTATTACTTCGAGCCAACTGCAGCATACTTTGGTGTGAAGAAGGCTTGCGAACCATTGCATATCCAGTACAACCCGGTGAAGAAGGTTGCCGAGGTGGTCAACTTTGCCGGTGGTGCCAAGAATGGCTTGGTTGCCAAGGCTCAGGTCTTTGATATGTACGGAAAGTTGATCAAGGAGGAGAGCAAGGAAGTGAATGTGGCGGAAGACCAGACCCTCGATGCTGTTAGCGTAAGCGAGCCGGATGAGGAGGTTTACTACATCAAGTTGACTCTGGAGCAGAACAACCAGGTGGTTTCAGACAACTTCTATGTGATGGGTAAGGAAGAGGATAATCTCCAGGCTCTCTCTAAGTTGCCAAAGGCAGATGTTGCTGTCAGCGGCAAGCGTTTCGTTCAGCAGGGCGAAGAGTGGGTTGGCGAGGTAGAGATCCACAATACCGGCAATGTACCTGCCCTCTTGGTTCGCCTGAACCTGAAGGGTGGTGATGGTGAGCAGATTCTCCCTGTTATCTACAGCGATAACTATTTCAGTCTGATGCCGAACGAGTGCAAGACTATCAAGGTATCTTATCGTGATGAGGATGGCAGAGGTCAGGCTCCATACGTAGAGATTACAGGTTTCAATAAGTAAAACTGAAAGTAAAATAAAAAAGCGCATCAGCGAGATTAACTTGCTGATGCGCTTTTTTATTTATTTGAGGAATCCCTGCTGCTTGAGGGCATCGAGGAATCCGATGCTCATGGCTTCGCAATCCTTCTTGGTATATCGGATATCGGTGAAAACCTGGGCTAATGTTTCTACGTTGTTGATGCGTACAAACTCCTGGTTCTCTTCCAGTGCTTCCTTCTCGGCATAGAAGTCATCAATCTTTTCTGGGGTATAATCCTCGAAATGCTCGTTGTGGATGATGCTTCTCAATGGCAGACGGTCGCTCTGGGCAGGCTGCTCATCCGGCCATCCGATGGTAAGGGTAGCCACTGGCATTACCAGCTTCGGCAACTTCAGGGTGTCAATGATCATTTTCGGCATATACACCGTGGTGCCCAGGAAGCAGGTTCCCAGCCCCGCCTCTTCTGCCAGATTGGTAAAGGTCTGCGTGAAGAGCAGGGCATCGGTAGCCGCATTCATGAACGAGAGGATGTTGTCGTATCCCGGGGTTCCCTTGCGGTTTTCTGCCCAGAGGGTGGTACGGCGGTAGTCGGCACAGATGGTGAGTACCACAGGAGCGCCTGTCACCATCGGCTGGTTGAAGTGGGCAGGTGCCAAAGCCTTCTTTCCCTCTTCACTGCGGGTTACCACTACGCTGTAGAGCTGCAGGTTTCCCATAGTAGGAGTGCGCATCGCCTCTTCCAGCAATCTGTTCAAAAGTTCATCTGTTACCTCTCTGTCTGCATATTTGCGAATCGAGGTTCTTTTCTTGATTGATTCCATATCTTGTTTCTTTTTCTAATATCTTATGCAAAGATAATGAAAGTTTCCCAAAAAGAACACGGTTCTTTTACATTTTTTGCTTCATAATGAGCTTTTCGTGCGTTTTTTGATGAAATATCTGCTCAAACGTTTCATATTTTAGAAATATTGTTTTAATTTTGCAGCTAATTATTAAACGTTTAATATGGAATATACTGAAAATATGACTTTCGAAGAGGCGAGCCACGCCTTGATGAAAGAATTGAAGACCCGATTGGCTGACCTGCATGAGCATTTCGATGCGCAGAATGTCGATTGGAATAAGCTCCATCTGCCATTGGCGAAACTCGTTTCCGAAGAAACGCAGAAATCGCTCGTTAGTCCGGAAGTGGTAGAGGTTCGACCTAAGGAATTGGAGTGCGATGTGGTAAGATACCAGAACAATAAGGAGAAATGGGTGGCTTTGGTCGGATTGCTCAATGGTCATCCCTACGAGATATTCACCGGTTTGCAGGATGAGGATGAAGGCATCATGCTCCCCAAGTCTGTCACCAAGGGCAAGATCATCAAGACGGTGCTCCCGGAAGGACAGAAGCGATATGATTTCCAGTTTGTCAACAAGCGTGGCTACAAGATTACCGTCGAAGGATTGAGCGAGAAGTTCAATCCCGAGTATTGGAACTATGCCAAGCTCATATCCGGTGTTCTGCGCTATCGTATGCCGGTTGCCCACGTCATCAAGCTGGTCAATCAGCTGCAGCTCACCTCCGAAACCCTCAACACCTGGCGGGTGGGCGTGGAAAGAGCCTTGAAGAAGTACCTCTATGAAGAAAATGGAATAGATAACTTGGAAAACGGAATAGATTATAAGGAGACTGAAGATGAATTTGATGAGCAGTAAGATATACCTCAGGAATGTGCGTTTCCACGCTTTCCATGGCGTATTGCCGCAGGAGGGAATCGTTGGCAACGATTATCTTGTCAACCTGGTGCTGGATTATGACTTCTCTTCTGCCCTGAAGACCGATGATCTTCAGGGAACCCTCAATTATGCCGAGGTCTATCAGAAGGTAAAAGAGGAAATGGCGGTGCCCAGCAAGCTCCTGGAGCATGTGGCAGGCAGAATCGCCCATAGGCTCTTTTCCGATTTCCCGGAAATCCAGAAACTCCAACTCTCTATCACCAAGGTGAATCCACCGATGGGTGCCGACAGCGACGGCGCAGGGGTAGAGGTTGTATTAACAAATGATAAAACTTATAGTTAGAATTAGGTTTTCTGATAATAAAGTAGTAATTTTGCAAAATCATCAGAAAGTATGTGTAAGAAAGTAACACTGATATGGGCTTTGATGTGCATGTTTGTAATGACATCGTTAGCTGCCAATAAGCGGTTCACGCTGGTCATCGACCCCGGTCATGGTGGTCATGATGCCGGAGCGCTCGGAGCCATATCCAAGGAAAAGAATATCAATCTTGCCGTTGCCTTGCGCTTCGGTAAGTATGTGGAGCAGAATCTCCCGGAGGTAAGAGTCATCTATACCCGCAAGACGGATGTCTTCATCCCGCTCAATGAGCGTGCGAATATCGCCAACCGTGCCAATGCCGATCTCTTTATCTCCGTGCATACCAATGCCTTGCCGGCTGGAAAGGTGGCTCGTGGCTTCGAGACCTATACCCTCGGTATGCACCGTGCCAAGGATAATCTCGATGTAGCGATGCGAGAAAACTCCGTCATCTCGATGGAGAAGGACTATCAGCAGAGATATCAGGGTTTCGATCCCCGCTCTTCTGAGAGCTATATCATCTTCGAGTTCATCCAGGGCAAGAACATGGAGCGCAGCGTAGAGCTGGCACGAATGATTCAGCGAAGTGTCTGCGATGGTGCCAACCGTCCCGACAAGGGCGTGCATCAGGCGGGATTCCTGGTCTTGAGAGAGACTTCCATGCCGGGCTGCCTCATTGAGTTGGGATTCATCACCACTCCTGATGAAGAGCGCCTGCTCAACGATGACAGCAGAGTGGATGATATCGCCCGTGGCATCTACGAGGCTTTCGCTAAATACAAGAATAAGTACGATAAATCGGTTTCCGTTCCTTATCGTGCCAAGGATTCCGAAGACGTGAATCTACCGAAGATTGTTCCTGATCAGGAACCTGCGCCTAAGACTCGTGTCGTAACGAGGGGAAAGCAGCCGAAGCGTGAAGAGGCAACGCCTGAACAGCCAAAGCGGGAGGTGAAGAAGCAGGAACCGAAGAAGGATGTGAAGAAGCAGGAGCCGAAGAAGGAAGTGAAGAAGGCTGAGATAGCCGATGCGCCGGTCTTCAAGCTTCAGATTTTCGTAGGTAGTAGAAACCTTCGCAAGGGCGATGCTCATTTTAAGGGCGAAACCGATTACGATAGTTTCCAGGAAGGCAATCTGGTGAAATACACCCTGGGTGCATCCACCAATTACAACGAAATCTATCGCCTGCGCAAGGAAAAGCTGGAGAAGTTCCCGGAGGCTTTCATCATCGCCTTCAAGAACGGACAGAAATATGACGTGAACCAGGCTATCCGGGAGTTCAAGCAGAACCGCAACCGGTAGCTCCCTTTTTCGGGCAGCCTGCGATTCGCTCTATATAAATAGGTATAATAAAAAGAACAAAAATAGATAAATATGAAATTGACAAAGGAAATTAGGATAGCGTTGGTCGCTATTGTAGGTATCTTGGTGATGTATTTCGGAATCAACTTTCTGAAAGGCATCAACTTGTTCTCTACCAATAACACCTACTATATGACGTTTGATGACATCCAGGGTATGGGTGCTTCTACCCCTATCTATGCCGATGGCTACAAGGTGGGTACCGTGGATCAGCTGGATTTCGACTATTCAGGAAAGGGTCCCATCAAGGTCAAGGTGGATATCAATAAGGATCTGAGAATCCCTGCGGGTAGTACCGCAGAGATTTCTAAGGATATCATGGGCAATCTCCAGGTGAGTCTCCTGCTTGCCAACAATCCTCGTGAGCGTATCGAACCGGGCGGCATCATCCCTGGTACGGTGAATTCCGGTATGATGGGCAAGGCTGCCGAAATGATTCCGGTAGTCGAGAAGATGCTGCCTAAGCTGGATTCCATCCTCACCAGTGTGAATGCACTCCTGGCTGATCCTTCCCTGGCTGCTTCCCTCCACAATGTGGAGACCATCACCAGCAACCTCACCGTTTCCACCCGTGAGCTGAATACCCTGATGGCTGGATTGAACAAGCAGGTTCCGGGTATGATGAAGAAGGCGAATGGCGTTCTCGACAATACCAACCGACTCACCTCTAATCTGGCGAGCCTCGATGTGCAGGGCACACTCGACCGTGTGAATGCCACCCTCGATGGTGCACAGAAGTTCACCGAGCAGTTGAACAGCGGAAAGGGTAGCCTCGGTCTCCTCATGAACGATACCCGCCTCTATGAGAATCTGAACTCAACGATGTCGCATGCCGACTCTCTGGTCATCGATCTCAAGGCGCATCCAAAGCGCTATGTTCACTTCTCAATTTTTGGAAAGAAAGACAAGTAGAGACTCGGATATGCCGTTTTAAAGGCTTCTTTGAGGAAAATATCAAAATAAATTTTGTCTAAATAACAAAGGCAATGTTTCACGCCCCGGAATAGCTACAGAACTTGTTGTTTTTTAGCTATTTCGGGGTGTTTCAAAATTGTTTCACTGCCCCTAAAACGCAATTGTGGATAACTTTCTTAGTTACTTGATTATGAGGTAGTTATCAGGGTAGTCTTAAAATATTATAAATAGCCCGATTTGCTACTTTGGGCTTTTTTTTGTAATTTTGCAGTCGATTTGCATCAGATGGTGCAATCTGATGTAGTGTTAAGGTAAAAAATCAATTAAAATAAGTAGTAAATAGTGTCAATGTTAGCAAGTCCAAAAGCGCTTTGGGACAATAGTCTTTTGCTTATAAAAGATAATGTGTCAGAGCAGCAATATAATACATGGTTTCGACCGATAGTCTTTGAGTCGTACAAGCCTTCGACCAAGACTCTGTTGGTTCAAGTTCCAAGTCCATTCGTATATGAGTACTTGGAACAGAACTATGTTGGCTTGTTGAGCAAGGTCCTGCATCGCAATTTCGGTGATGGCATCCGTCTCACTTATCGGGTGGTAACGGATAAGGAGCACAAGTTGACCCAGGATGTGGAAGCTGATCCGGCTGATATTGATGAGGCTGAGCGCAAGAGATTGGCACAGCAGCCACAGACACAAGCTACCCCGGCAGAACCACAGCAGCTTGAAGACATTGACACCCAACTTGATCCGAAACTCACCTTCAATAATTATATGGAGGGTGACAGCAACAAGCTGCCACGTTCGGTGGGATTGTCTATTGCTGAGCATCCGAATACCACGCAGTTCAACCCGATGTTCATCTATGGTCCTTCTGGTAGCGGAAAGACTCACCTGGTGAATGCCATCGGTCTGAAAACCAAGCAGATGTATCCGCAGAAGCGTGTGCTCTATGTCAGTGCCCGCCTCTTCCAGACACAATATACCGATGCGGTGCTGCATAATGCGAGCAATGATTTCATCAATTTCTACCAGTCTATCGATGTGCTCATCGTGGATGATGTGCAGGATTGGGCAGGCAAGGCGAAGACCTTGAATACCTTCTTCCACATCTTCAATCACCTCTTCCGTAATGGAAAGCGTATCATTCTGGCGAGCGATCGCCCTCCGGTAGAACTCAAGGATATGCCAGACCGACTCATCACCCGTTTCTCTTGTGGACTGGTGGCGGAGTTGGAGAAGCCGAATGTGGAGCTCTGCGTCGATATCGTGAGCAACAAGGTGCGCAAGGATGGACTGAAGATTCCGAAGGATGTGGTTTCCTTCATCGCACAGACCTGCAACGGCAGTGTGCGTGATCTCCAGGGTGCCATCAATGGTTTGCTGGCTTACAGTATCGTATATAACAGCAGCATCGATATCCGACTGGCTGAGCGTGTCATCAAGCGTGCCGTCAAGGTTGAGGAGAGCAACAAGGTGCTCACCCTCGATGAAATCGTGGAGGCGGTCTGCAATCATTACAAGGTAACGGTGGCTGCAGTCAACAGCAAGAGCCGCAAGCGTGAGTACGTGGAGGCGCGTCAGGTGGCGATGTTCATGGCTCAGAAACTCATCAAGATGCCTGCTTCCAGAGTGGGCAAACTCATTGGTAATCGCGATCATAGCACGGTTATCCACAGTTGCGCCAAGGTAGAGGAGCGACTGAAGATTGATGCCGAGTTCTTCGATGAACTCTCCAGCATCGAGAATGGATTGAGAGTGAAGAGATAATTAACATAGATAAGCACGGAACCTTGGTATAGTGGTTCTCGTTTATATAAATGAAACAAAAGGAAGTCGGATAAGTTTGTATTTGTCTTGGCTTCCTTTTTCCGTTTTTCTTTCCTTCGAACTTTATGATTACCTTGTACATAAAGTATTTTGAGCCTTTTTTCGAAAGATTTTGGGGAAAAAGCGATTTTGTATCATTCTTTTTTATTATATTTGCAGTCGAAATAGATTTGAGCCTAAACTAAACTCAGATATAGTTATGGAACAGAACTTAAAAGTTATATTATATGCCGTAGGTGCGATGATTCTTGCACCTCATACCCTCTATGCCCAGTCAGAAAATATCAAAGGTCTGGATTCATTGCGCTTATACGGTTCGGTGAGCGTGGTGGAGCCTGAACTGCTGAAGAAGGGCGTACTCAATAATGCCCTTGATGCCTTGAATGGACAGACGGCTGGTGTAAACGTTACTACCAATGGTCTCGACCGTATTGCCATGCTCAACTCTGTGCGGGTTCGTGGTACCACTTCCATCATGGGCGGCAACGACCCATTGGTCATCATCGATGGTGTAACCTCGGATGTAGCAACGCTTGCTACGATCTATCCTGCTGATATCGAAAGCTTTACCGTGTTGAAGAATGCCAGTGAAACCGCTCTTTATGGTTCTCGTGGTGCTTCGGGCGTTATCCAGGTGAAGACCAAGAAGGGAACGGGTAAGGGATTCCAGATTTCTTACGAGGGCAACTATGGCATCGAGGCGATGTTCAAGAGTATGGAGATGCTGAATGCCGCTGAATACATAGCTGCTGCACAGAAGTTTGGGCTGGAATATAACAATAAGGGATTTGATACCAATTTCTCCAAAGCCATTACCCGAACCGGAAATGTGCAGAACCATTATCTCGCCTTCAGCGGTGGTACTCCGCAGAGCAACTATCGGGCTTCCTTCGGCTATATCGACCATAACACCATCATCCGGAGCAAGGGCTATCGCAACCTGGTGGCTAAGATTGATGTTACCCAGAAGGCGTTTGGTGATAGACTGACGGGTGATTTCGGCGTGTTCGGTTCATCCTATAAAAACAATGATATCTTCGACAGTCAGATGCTTTTCTATTCTGCCGATGCCATGAATCCTACTTATCCTTATGATAAGCTGAACGGCAGTTGGGTGAAGAATGGGGCTGCATCTCAGGTGAATCCTCCCGATGCCTTGCTCAAGGAGCGTAATGATACGAAGAACATGAACTTCAATGCTCATCTGAAGTTGAACTATGATATGACAAATTCTCTGAGTGTTTCTGCCTTCGGAGCATATAGTTATGCTTCCAACGAGAACAACCAGTTCTGTCCTACCTGGGTTTGGGCGCAGGGCAATCTCTATCGTGGGGAGTTCAAGAGCGAGGAATGGCTTGCCAATGTTTCCTTGAACTATCAGCGGGTGTGGGGCATTTACAGCCTTAAGGCGATGGCAGGTGCTGAGTATCAGAAGGATATCCGTACGGGATTCTGGACTTCTGCCAAGGGATTCTCAAACAATAGTATGTATTACCACAATATCGGTGCTGCCGCTTCCCGACCTTTCGGCGGTACAGACAGCAACTATGAAGACCAGGCGCTGGCTTCCGTGATGGGCAACATCGACTATACCTTATATAATAAGTACAGTCTTTCGGTTTCCATGCGTGGCGACGGTTCTTCTTTGGTGGGCGATGACCATACCTGGGGTTTCTTCCCATCCGTTTCCTTATCCTGGGATATGAAGCAGGAAGAATGGCTTCGCCAGCTCAAGGCGATTACGATGCTCAAGTTGCGTACGGGTTATGGACGTTCGGGTAATCTGGGCGGCATCTCTGCCTATACCACCATGAACACTGTGAGACAGAACGGCATCGTTTCGGTGAACAGTTCGCCTGTGGTAACGATGGGCATGATCCGCAACAACAATCCCGACCTGAAGTGGGAGACGCGTGCCACCTGGAACTTGGGTGCCGACCTGGGTTTATGGAACAACCGTCTCGTGCTGACGGCGGAGTATTACTATTCCAAGACCACCGATATGCTCTATGCCTACGATGTGCCGGTGCCACCTTTCGCCTACGATAAACTCTTGGCAAACATCGGTTCGATGAGCAATCAGGGATTGGAGGTGGGCTTCTCCATCACGCCTATACAGAAGAAGGATATGGAGTTGAACATCAATATGAATCTGGCTTGGCAGAAGAACAAACTCCTCTCGCTCAGTGGCGAATATGATGGCATGCAGATGTCGGCGGCGGATATCACGGCGATGGGTGCCTTATCGGGTGCCGGTCAGCATGGCGGCTATAACAATGTGGTCTATCAGATAGTGGGACAGCCGCTGGGTGTCTTCTATCTACCTCATTGCAAGGGACTTGTAGAAGATGGCAACGGGCATTATCGCTATGATATCGAAGATTTAGATAAGAACGGAACCGTGGATTTGAGTGATGGCGGTGACAGATATATCGCCGGACAGGCAACGCCAAAGGTGACGCTTGGCTCAAACATCAGTTTCCGTTATCGCGACTGGTATCTCTCCTTGCAGATGAATGGTGCTTTTGGACATAAGATTTTCAACGGAACGGGGCTGGCATATACCAACATGTCGAGTTTCCCGGATTACAACGTGCTGAAGGGTGCCCCGGAGAAGAACATCGTTGACCAGAATGTATCCGATTATTGGCTGGAGAAAGGTGATTATCTTAACTTCGAGTATCTCACCCTGGGTTATGATATTCCTATCCGCAAGGGCGTGGTGCAGTCGCTCAGGGTGTCGGCAAGTGTGAACAATCTTTTCACTATCAGCAGTTATAGCGGACTGACGCCGATGATCAACAGTTATGTGGTGAACAGTACGATGGGTATCGACGACAAGCGGACCTATCCGCTTTACCGCACCTTCTCGCTGGGTTTGAGTGTTCAATTCTAAATGCAGAACTTTAAATGCGGAACTTTAAATGCAGAATTCTAAATGCAGGACATTAAATTCAGAATTTTAAATGCAGAAATATATGAAACGATATAGAATATACTTTTTCCTGATAGCAGCCTTGACAATGACATCGCTGACGATGACATCCTGTCTGGATGAGCATCCGAAGGACCAGCTCGAGGAGGAAGCCATTTATGGCTCTGCCTTGGATATTTATACCAACGCCGTGGCTTCACTCTATAATTATATCGGCGGCACCAACGAGAGTGAGGGTATTCAGGGTACCTGCCGTGGCATCTACGACTACAACACGCTGACTACCGACGAGGCGATGATTCCGATTCGTGGAGGCGACTGGTATGACGGCGGGTTGTGGAATGCCATGTACCGGCATGACTGGACGGCTGATGATGAGCCGCTTTATGATACCTGGAAGTATCTCTATAAGGTGATAGTTCTGGCAAACAAGTCGCTCGACATCATTGAAGCCAAGTCGTCTCTGCTCACAGCAAACCAGAAAGACCAGTTTCAGGCAGAGGTTCGTGCCTTAAGGGCATTGATGTATTACGAGGCGATGGATATGTTTGGCAGGATTCCGGTGATTCTGTCTTCGGGAGAAGCTGCCCTTTATGCGAATGCTGGGGGAGCTGATGCCACTCTTCCTTCTGTCACTGGAGCAGCTCTTCCTTCTCAAAGCAAGCGGAGCGAGGTGTTCCGCTTCGTTTTCAGCGAGTTGCAGCAGGTGCTGCCTTATCTTCCCGATGAGCATAGCAACAAGGAGGGCAATTACTATGGCCGCATCACGCAGCCTGTGGTTAACTTTCTGCTGGCAAAATTGGCGCTGAATGCCGAGATCTACATGTTTGATGACTGGACCAAGGGGTATGCGAAGCGACCTAAGGGTAAGGATATCTATTTTATGGTGCAGACTGCCGATGGAGCTTCTCTGCTCAATGGCGGCAAGGCGAGTGCGAACCGCAGCAAGAAGTTGAATGCCTGGGAAACCTGCATTTACTATTGCGATAAACTTGCCGGGGAGGGGTATGACCTGGAGGCAGATGATGCCTTCAATTTCTCTACGCACAATGAGACATCGAAGGAGAACATCTTTACCATTCCAATGGATAAGAACATCTATACCAATCAGTTTCATTATCTTTTCCGCTCTTACCATTATACGCATGGTGGTGCCTTGGGATGGGGTAGTGAGAATGGTACCTGTGCTACGATTGCTACGATGAAGGCCAACCGTTATGGCGAAGCAGACGAGGACACCCGTTGCAGGATGAACTTTGTGGCAGGTGTAGTGAAGGTGGATGGCAAGGAACTGTTGATGGATAATGGCAAGCCTCTGGAGTATCAGCCTTTTGAGGTGGCTCAGAACCTGACTGGCAGCAAGTATATCAAGACGGCTGGAGCGAGAATGGCGAAATACGAGGTAGATAGAACTTCGTATATGGATGGCAAGCTGCCGAGCAACGATATCGTTCTTTTCCGTTATGCCGATGTGCTGCTGATGAAGGCGGAAGCCAAGGTTCGCCTGGGTGAGAATGGTGATGTGGAACTGAACAGGATCCGTGCCCGTGTAGGCATGCCGAATCGCAAGGCAACGCTTGCCAACATCCTGGAAGAGCGATTGCTGGAACTGGTATGGGAAGGTTGGCGCCGCCAGGACCTCATCCGTTTCGGCAAGTTTACCGCAGCTTATGATCTCCGCACCCCACTTCAGGGCGAGGAATCTGGCTATACCACCGTCTTCCCGATACCACAGAAATGCATTGATTTGAATAAGAAACTGGAGCAGAATAAGGGGTATGAGAAGAAATCATAAAGAGCATACTTGTCTCCATACGCCCTGAACCAACGGTCACCGGCCGAAGGGAAAGGTAAAGGGCAGAAGCTCCTAGCCCAGGGCATTCGCCCTGGGTAATTATGGATGCAAGCCTGCCGCCCTGTAAGGGCAAAAGCTTTCAAATTACAGCTGATAGAACTTGGTGAAAGCCTTCACGCAATATTCGTGGTCGATGACGCTACCGGTTTCGCGGCAACTGTGCATGGCGAGAATGGCATTACCCATGTCCACGCCCTTCAATGGAATGGAAGAGGCGAGGATATTGCCCAAAGTGCTTCCGCCAGCCACATCACTGTGGTTTACGAAACGCTGACAAGGCACACCCGCTGCCTCACAGATATTCGCGAAGATGGCAGCAGATACCGCATCACTCGCATACTTCTGTGCCGCATTGAACTTGATGACCGGACCGCCCCCCAGCATCGGATGATTCGTTGGGTCAAACTTCTCGCTGTAGTTAGGATGCCAGGCATGCGCATTGTCCGCAGAAATCATGAAGGCACACTCCACTGCCTGATAATACGCCTCCTCCGTTCCGCTCTGTGCAAGAGCGATGCGCTGCAGCATATATGAGAGGAAAGGACTTCCCGCACCCTGCTTGGTCTGCGAACCCGTCTCCTCATTGTCGAAAATCGCCAGCACCTGGGTAGTATCCTGGGCATCAGCCGCCGTCAGAGCCTCTACGCCCGCCCAGCACATCGACAAATCATCGAGTCTTCCCGAAGAGATAAACTCATCGTGCACACCGAAGGTGCAGGCAGGTGTGGCATCAGCCAGATAGAGATCGAAGTCGAGGATATCTTCTTTCTGGATATTCAGTTCGCTGGTAATCACGTTCATCAGCAGATTACCCTTTTCCAGTTCATCGTTGATGATGCCGAGGATAGGGAGCACATCCTTCTGCTTGCTCAACTTCACGCCATCGTTCACCTGGCGGTTGAAGTGGATAGCGAGATTGCTGATCTGCAGCAGAGGTCGCTGGATATGGAGCAGGAGCGTCTTTGGATGCATCGCATCCTCGCCCTTTACGATCACTCTACCCGCCAGAGTGAGTGGACGGTCGAACCAGGTTGACATAATCGGACCGCCATAAACCTCGGTATTCAGTTTCACGATACCGCCCTCGCAAGTCATCTCAGCGTTAGGCTTAATGCGGAAGGTAGGAGAGTCGCAGTGCGCGCAGATCATGTGGAAGCCGGCATCAGCCAGTGTCTTCTTTCCGATTTGGAAAGCATAGATAGAAGAGTCGTTCTTGGTAACGAAGAACTTGTCACCAGCCACAACCTTGCCCAGCGGCTCCTGAGGGTTCAATCGTCTGAACCCATTTTTCTCCAATTCCTCGGAGATATTCTTCACAGCCAGGAAGTTCACTGGCGAAGCGTCTAAAAAGGATAATAATCTTTTGATCATAGTCTATATCTTATATATTAATTATGCTGCAAAGATAATGCAAAATTTTCATTTAATCTCATATTTCTACCTGTTTTTTCCATAATAGTTAAATATCTACAAGAATCCTCCATAATGTTTGGTGTTATGTTTTGAAAGCATTAATTTTGCACATCATAATTTTGGCAGATATACAGAATCATTTAAAACAAAGATAATGGAAATAATAATAGGAATAGTCATTGGTCTTGCCATCGGCTTCTTTGTGGGCAAACTGATGGAAGCCAAGAAGGCGGGAGAAGAGAAAATGCAGCTCATTGCGAAGGCTCAGGTGCTGGCGGCAAACATTGACCAGAGCAATCAGCATCATACTTCTGAACTTCAATCTTTGAAAGCGCAGATGGAGAACGAGCGACTGTTTGCCGAAAAGCTCCGTGCTGAAAGCGACCAGCAGTGGGCGCAGAAACTCGAAAGCCTGAAACAGGAGATGCATCGCATGACCATCGAACAGCAGAAGGCTGCTGCCGAACAGCTCGCTGCCAAGCAGTCGGCCCTCCAGGAAAACAACCGACTCCAGATGGATGAACTCCTGAAACCTATCAAGGAGCAGTTTGCCGATTTCAAGAAATCGGTAGAAGAGAGCAAGACCCAGAACGAGGTGAATAAGAAGGAACTGCAGAGTACCTTCGAGGCAACGATGAAACTCTTCCAGCAGGAACAGCAGCAGGCTGTAACAAGTCTGAAGGAGCAGACCTCTAAGATTGGTTCCGATGCCGCCAACCTTACCAAGGCATTGAAGGGTGACAGTAAGATGCAGGGTGACTGGGGCGAGATGGTATTGGAAACCATCCTCGAAAACAGCGGTTTGCGAAAGGACGAGGAGTTCTTTATTCAGGAGAACACCAAGGATGAGAACGGCAAGAACTTCCGTCCCGATGTCATCGTCCGCTTCCCGGAAGGCAGGAGCGTGGTGATAGATAGCAAGGTATCTCTCACCGCCTATACCGATGCCTTGGCGGCAGAGACCGATGAGGAGCGGGAGAGGCTGATGAAGTCGCATGCCCTGAGTGTGCGCAAGCACATCGATGAGTTAGCGGAGAAGGATTATTCGAAGTTAGTAGATGATGCCATCGGCTTCGTCCTGATGTTTATCCCTAACGAAACGAGTTATATCGCAGCGATGAAGCAGCAGCCTGATTTGAGTCGCTATGCCTATCAGAAGAAGATTATCATCATATCTCCTAGCAATCTCCTGATGGCGTTGCAGCTGGCGTATAATCTCTGGCAGTATGACCGTCAGAACAAGAATGTAGAGAAAATCGTGAAGACGGCAGCCGATCTATATGATAAGGTAGCGACTTTCGAAGACACCTTCACGAGCATAGGTGATCTCCTTACTCGCCTCTCCGGTACCTATGATAAAGCGAAAAAGCAGCTTTATGATGGTACCGGCAATGTAATGAGAAGGGTAGAGAGTCTGAAGAATCTGGGAGTAACTCCCAAAAAGCAGATCAAGGCATTAGAGGAGTAATTTTAATAAGCGTTTTTATCCGGGCAGATAATACTCTTTGCTGTCAGTAAGATAATTCGGATGTCAAGCCAGAACGACCAGTTCTCGATATACCAGATATCACGCTTGATGCGCTCCTCCATCTGCCAGAGCTCCTTCGTCTCACCACGGTAACCCGTTACCTGAGCCCAACCGGTAATACCAGGCTTCGAGAAGTGGCGAACCATATACTTATCAATCAAACTACCATAAACTTCAGTATGATACAACATGTGAGGTCTAGGACCTACGATACTCATATCGCCCTTCAATACATTGATAAATTGAGGGAACTCATCAATATTCGTCTTTCTCATGAAGTTGCCGAAAGCAAACTTTCTTGGGTCATTCTTCGTCGCCTGAGCCTTGTCTGAATCCTTGTTCACATGCATTGAGCGGAACTTCAGGCACATGAAGGTATTACCGTTCAGACCCGTTCTAGCCTGACGGAAGAAGATAGGACCCGGACTCTGAATCTTGATAATCAGCGCGATGATCGGGATGAAAGGCAAGAAACAGAGGCAGATCACACCACTCACGGCAATATCGAAGGCACGCTTGAGAATACGGTTCGAGACAGAAGACAGCGGCTCAAGATGGTTCGTGTAAACCGTCTTACCCATAAAGTTATGGGAATCCAGATGCAGCTTATATTCGCCGAACAGACGAGGCAGATAATAGAAATGCACCACGTTCTTGTCACAGAAACGCATGATCTTCACAATCTGGTCCGATTCCTGATGCGACAAGCTGCAGAAAATCTCATCCAGATCATAGGATGAACCGTTGATGGTATCATTCAGCTTGGACTCTAAAATTCTGTTAAGATCCTCCATGGTACCCAGCTTTTTCAGCTCCTGAGGCGCTCCAGCAATGTCATCATTGGCATAATAGCCTTTCACGATATAACCCGCAGAAGGGTCTTCGGTCATGGTAATGTACATTTCTCTTACGGCAGGATCGCTACCCACGAAGACCACGGTACGAATGTTTCTACCTCTCGCACGGTGATATTTCAGAAACTTGAGCTCGATGATTCTACTGATGACCAAAGCAATATAGAATGTGATGCCGAAGTAGATACCGAATGTAAATATTGCTCCACCATGACTGAAGAATTTCAGGAAGATCATGAAGCAGACGGCGGTACAAAGCACCAGGAAGAGCGTACGCTTAAGTACTTGCTGGAAACCGATTCGTCTTATTTGGATGATAGTGCTATAGTTGTATTCGCCGATGGCGAGAGCAACGTTTGCTATAAAGAATGTAATCTTTGTTTTCAGGTCTAGATACTCGGGTACATGAAGGAACTCGATGTTAATAAGGCCCAATAGCAAGCAATTGAGGATGATGAAGTCAGCGAGTATCACCAACCTTCTAATCAGCACGTTACCTTTGTATATATTTTTCTTCATAAGTTGTTGTATGTAAGTTATTTTTTTTTCTGTTTTTATTCTTAGAATATAGATTCTTGGTAGAATCGTTCGCAAAGATAGCAATAAAAACTGAATTCACCAAACTTTTTCCCATATTTTTTTCGTGAATTCATGCCAGTCTGCATGTCCCCCGCTATGGGTGGTTGCTGCCGCCAATTGGTTTTATGAGGGGGGCTCAAAAAAGCCCCCCCCTACAGAAAACCAATTGTTAAAAAAAAAAAATAGACCAAAAAATTTGTTTAAATCAGAGAAAAAGCGTAATTTTGCAACCTGATAAGGATGCTCTTTTAAGAACGTTTGTAAATAAGAACGAAAATTAAAAGCCTGTCGTTAGAAAATGGTAAGTGTATAACGTCTTGAAAATAAAGTAGTTATATGGTATAGTAGGGAGCTAAAATTATGCCGTTTTCTGAAATTAATGTTAATAAAAATAGCAAATCAATGAGTTCGGAAAGTCTTGATGAAGCCCCTATCTGGTATGCCATGAGTGCCCCCTACCGCGAAATGAAGGTGGCGGATTATCTCAAGGCAAAAGAAGATATCAAGGTGTTCCTTCCTTTGGAACGCTGCGAGCGTATGGTGGGGCAGCACATACGCAAGCGAGTCATTTCCTATCGCCCCGTAGTCCGCAATCTCCTTTTTGTGAAGGCAACGCCAGGCAGAATGCGGGACCTCAAGCAGATTTACAATTCCATGCTTCAGTTCAAGACCCGTCCCATGGATGGACATTCTGAAGTCATCACCATCCCCGATAAGGAAATGGAGGATTTCATGGCGCTCTACGAAAACGTGGAGGATGCCAACAAGCACTTCTTCTTTCCGGGAGAAATCAATCTGCGCCCTGAAGCAAGGGTGAGGATAGAGGATGGCGTCTTTGCCGGACTCGAAGGATATTACCAGAAGGTGAAGGGATGCCACAGCGAGAAAGGAAAGGCAAAGGGATCCCAGATCGGGAAGGGAAAGGATGAGAAGTGCTTCGTGGTCAAGATTGAAGGATTCCTCTCCTGCGCCGCCTTCCTCACCGAATGTAATTACGTAAGCCTCGCCGGGAAAAATGAGAAGAAAGAGGAGGAGAAAGGAAAGAAGAAATAGTAATATGATTAAAAACTGCATTATCTAGATAAAAAGAATGAAATTTAGTAAACTTGTGTTGTCAGGAGTGCTGGGTATAGCACTCCTGTCCGCTACGTCTTGCGGTACCCCGAAGAACGTAGCCTATTTTCAGGATTTGAACAATAATCCTGATACTGTCATTACCCTGCAGAACAGAGTGATAACCGTAAAGCCTACCGATAAGCTCTATATCGGAGTGAAGAGCAAGGATCCGCAGATTTCGCAGCTCTTCAATCTTACGGGCGGTACCAGTGGAAGCAGTGCCTACAATATGTCGCAGGATGCCTATTACTATACCGTAGATAGCAAGGGAGATATCGATTTCCCGGTTGTGGGAAAGATACAGGTGGCGGGTCTCACCCGCGAGGAGATTGCCGAGAAGGTGAAGAAATCTCTCGTGGATGCTAGTCTCGTCAAGGACCCTACCGTCACCGTGAGTCTCAGCAACCTTCATTATTCCATGATGGGCGAAGTGGCAAAGCCTGGTCAGTATGCCATCGAAGAGGAAAAGGTGACCATCCTCGATGCCATCAGCAAGGCGGGAGATCTCACCATCCAGGGTAAAAGAAACGATGTGATGGTGCTCCGACAGGAAAACGGACAGCAGAAGATCTACAAGATCGACCTCTGTTCCGGCAGGGACATCTTCAGTTCTCCTGCCTACTATCTCCAGCAGAACGATGTGGTATATGTTACACCTAACGATACCAAGAAGAGAAGCTCTACGCTCAACGGAAATACCGTGCAATCTACGGGATTCTGGATGAGCATCTCATCTCTCATCGTTACCATCCTCACCTTCCTGAAAGTAAATTAATAAAGAAAAATGATACAGAATACTACTCAGGCTAACCAGCCAGTACAGGTGAATCCGCTGCTCAGACGCAATCAGGCTGACGACTTTATCCGCCTGCAGGATCTCTTCTATCTCTGCCTCGCCAAGTGGCGCTGGTTCATCCTTTCGCTAGCCGTAACACTCGGCATCGCCACCTATTACATTCTCACTACCCCAAACGTATATCAGCGCACCGCTTCCCTGATGATCAAGGACGACAGCAAGTCGCAGGGCATCAGCAGCGATGTTTCTTCCATGTTCGCCGATATGGGACTGGGCAATGCCAAGAGCAATGTAAACAATGAACTCATTGCCATCCAGTCGCCTGCCGTGCTCCTGGAAACCGGAAAGCGACTCAAGCTCGATGTAGATTATGCCATCGACGGTGCCTTCCACAAGGAGGCGCTCTATGGCGGCGATCTCCCCGTAACCGTAGATTTCATCGGCTTCACCGATGATCAGAGCGGCAGCTTCCAGCTCCAGCTCAAGGGCGATGGCTCTTACGTCATCAGCAGGCTCAAGGGCATTACCCGTGATAATCTTCCGGTAGATGACAGCGATGAGATTTCCGGCAGACTCGGACAGATCATCCACACCCCACTGGGAAAGATCAAGGTAGATAAGGCTCCTTCCTATTCTCAGTTTGTAAAGAATGGTGATGCTCCGGTGCTCTACGTATCCCGCAGCAACATCTATGCGATGACCGACCGCATCAAGGGTTCGCTCACTGCCAGCCTGAGCGAGGAGAAATCCACCGTCATCGACCTTACCTATAAGGATGTGCTCCCTAAGCGTGCCGAGGATGTCATCAGCACCATCATCTCCGTTTACCGCAAGAACTGGCTCGAGGACAAGAACCAGATGACCATCTCCACCTCTCACTTCATCACCGAGCGACTGGGCGTGATAGAGCGCGAGCTGGGCGATGTGGATAAGAATATTTCAGCCTTCAAGAGCAGCAACCTGCTGCCTGATGTAGAGGCTGCCGCACAGCAGTATATGCAGAAGAGCACCGAGGTGGACAAGCAGATCATGGATCTCAACTCGCGCCTCGCCATTGCCCAGTATATCCGAAACTATCTCACCGGCAAGGTGGGCAAGAACCAGCTCCTGCCTTCCAATACTGGCATCGAGAGCCCGGGCATCGAGCAGCAGATTGCTGAGTACAACAAGAGTCAGCTGGAGCGTAACAACCTGGTGGCTAACTCTAGCGAGCAGAACCCGCTGGTGGCTGACTACGACCAGAGCCTTGGCTCCATGCGCAAGAGCATCACTGCCAGTCTCGACAACTTCGTGGTAACCCTCAAGACCCAGTTGGGCACCCTGCAGGCCAACGAGGCTGCCACTACCACCCAGATTGCCAGCAACCCTAACCAGGCTAAGTACCTGCAGACCGTGGGTCGCCAGCAGAAGGTCAAGGAGTCGCTCTATCTCTTCCTCCTCCAGAAGCGTGAGGAAAACGAGCTCTCCAAGGCATTCACCGCCTACAATACCCGCATCATCACCCCTCCTACGGGCGACAACAAGCCGGTGGCACCGGTGCGCCGCAACATCATGCTCGTAGCCTTCGTGCTGGGATTCCTCATTCCGGTAGTCATCATCTTCGTGCGTGAGAACATGAATACCACCGTGCGTGGCAGAAAGGATCTGAAGAACATGAATGTTCCGTTCCTGGGCGAGATTCCATACTCTATCAGCCGCAAGAACCGCCCAACCCTCGAACAGCGCATCAGGTTCTGGAAGAAGCCGAAGGAGGTGCGCCAGATAGTAGTGAAGGCTGGCAAGCGCGACATCGTGAACGAGGCGTTCCGCGTATTGCGTACCAACTTCGAGTTCACCATCGGTACCCATCCCGAGCAGAATGTTATCGTCTTCACCTCTCTGAATCCGGGATCCGGTAAGAGTCACCTGGCTGCCAATATGGCGATGTCGCTCGCTATCAAGAAGAAGAAGGTCTTGTTGATAGACGGTGACCTCCGCCACGGATCTACCTCTATGCTGATAGGCAGTCCGGGCGAGGGATTGAGCGATTACCTCAACGGCAGAATCGCCGACATCCACGACATCCTCCACAAGGGAGAGGAGAGTGGACTGGTGAAGTATTTCGATGTCATTCCTATCGGAACCATCCCTCCAAACCCTACCGAGCTTCTCTTCACCCCATTGCTGGAGCAGATGATCAAGACCATGCGCCAGGAGTATGATTACGTCTTCATCGACTGTCCTCCTATCGAGGTGGTAGCCGATACCCCAATCTACGAGCAGTTTGCCGACCGCACCATCTTCGTAGTCCGTGCCGGCCTGATGGAACGCAACATGCTGCCAGAGATTGATGCCCTCTACAAGGAGAAGAAGTTCAAGAACATGACCATGATTCTGAACGGCACCAAGGCCCGTGGCGGCAGATATGGCAGCCACTATGGTTACGGCTATGGTTATGGCTACGGCTATGGCTATAATTATAATAAGGAAAAGAGTGGGGGGGGCAAAATCTTAAATGAATGGATTATAGAATAATAAAAACAGATGTTTAAATTCTTCCAGAAAATATTCAATCAAAAAAAGCCATCAGGGAGCACATGCAGTCTCCCTGATGGCATCGATTACCATTGCCATATACTCCCTGGCGTGGATGATGGCTTCCAGGACCCGGAAAAGAGCCTGGAGCAGCTTCGCATCTACGAAGCAAGCGGAATCCATGAAGTCTGGTTCACCCCTCACATCATGGAAGATGTTCCGAATGAGCCTGAAGAACTCCGCCGGGTCTTCGAAGATTTCAAGGAGAAGTATCTTCTGGATTTTGCCCAGAGACATCCTGGAAGTCAGGCATCAGGAGCAGAAGGAGCGAAGCCATCTTCTGCTACCGATGCACAGCCCCTTCAGCTGCATCTCGCAGCCGAGAACATGCTGGATGCCCTTTTCGAGCGCCGCCTCAAGGCTGGCAATCTCCTGCCCCTGGCAGAGAAATACCTGCTGGTGGAAACCAGCATCTTTGCCCCACCGATGAACTTCCGTGGACTGCTGGAGCGCATCAGGAATAAGGGCTATACCCCGATCCTGGCTCATCCCGAGCGTTACCTCTATATGAAGAAAGAGGATTACGAGGCTCTCAAGGCGCAGGGCATCCTGTTTCAGCGCAACCTATACAGTCTCCGCGGCCAGTATGGCGAGCGGGTGCAGAAGCGATGCCGACAGCTCCTGAAATGGAACATGTACGATTTCGTGGGCACCGATCTCCATCGCCTAACCTCGGCAGGACTGAACACAGAAGGCTGATGCTACGGCAGTGAGAATGGTGATGATGAGATCAATGATCTTCTTGACGCTTTCTTTTTTCATGTGAATTGGAAAATTGAGATTAATAACAAGTCTGACTGAAAGCGGTGGATTGCAAATCCACCGAAACAAAAGGGGGAAAGTCTAGTGGCGGACCGTTACCGTTTCGGCGGATTTGCAATCCGCCGCAAAAGAAGATGAGCCAGGACTCGCAGATATCCTTTCATAGCTGTATTTTAGATATTTTCGGGCTTCAGCATGGATGCTTGCAGCCCCCTTGTAGCTATAGGAATATCCCTGACGCCATCCTGGCTTCATCCCTCTCTCAGAACTTTAAAAGTTTACGTTGTCACCACCCTGGTCGGTCTTGCCTTCATCGGTAGAACTGCCCGGAGTGTTCTCTGATCCCGGATTGCTCCCTGATCCCGGATTGCTCCCTGATCCCGGAGTGCTCTCTGAACCCGGATCTTTTCCAGATCCCGGATCATCTACCCCCGGAACCTGCATCTCGCTGGCAAGCAGAGAGGAAACCTTCTTTACTTCCACATCCAGGTTGCCGGCAGCCAGCTCGCCGGTACCACGGCTTCTCAGCTTGTAGCCCTCGATGTTCTTGGCGATGCTGAATTCCTTCTCAGACTTCGCACCCATCTTGTTCTTGATACCGATGGAGAAGATGGCAAGGTCGTCGATCTTCACCGAGATACCCTGCAGGCAGAGCTCCTTGATGCAGAAAGCCATGTCGGTAATCATACCCTTGATGGCTCCCTTGGAGAAAGGAGTGTTGTGGCCCGCCATGTGAGCGGCAAGACCATCCACGCCCATCATCTGCGTAGTGATGGCATAAGCATACCACAAGCCCTTGGCATCGGGCAACTTCTCATTCTTGTTCTCTTTCAATGTGTACAAAAGCATAAGCAATAACGTTTTAAATGAAACACGATGCAAAGATACGACATTCGGGAGCCGCAACTCACACTTCCTGATGCATCCTCACGCTTATTGCCATATTCTGTCATCTTCTCACTTTTTCCGGTTTCCCGGATTCTAGGGCTCGCCCAGGAAGTCGAAGATGATGGCCACCTGACGGGGAAAGAATCCCTTGTCCGATTTGCGGTAACCCACCTCCAGAAGCTTCCGGTAGAGTGGGGTACACTTCTGGATCCATCTTCTCAGATGGGCGTTGGCTACTTCCGGAGATGAGTCCGGAAAATACAGCAGGGCTATCTCCTGCTTGGTATAATATCTGATTTCTGGTTCGTTCTGCATTCTATATGATGAGTTGAAGGGTTAGAGATGATAAGTATCTTGGTTTTCGGAAAAAACAAGATACTTACCGCAAAAAGTAAGTCACTTATGGGGCGTAAGCCGGTCAGTTCCGGTCGTCCTCCCATTCCGATGGCGATACGATGGCATCTGTGTTCATCTCGCCCACCTCCTTCTCTATCACGAACCAGCCCATGCCTTTCGATCTGCGCTTTCTCTCGAAACCCAGACGCAGCAGGGTACTTGCCAGGTTCTGCTGGTAGATATACCGGCTCAGGGCAGGACAGCCGCCAATGCGCTCCAGAATCTCCGAAGAATAGCGGAACTTGATGTATCTGGCTTCCACGTCCTTGCCAGGCACGCGGTAGTAGCGCAGTATCTGGTCCTCCATATAGTTGGAGATCATGAACATCTTGTTGTGCTCGCGCATCACCTCGATATCCTCGGTGGTGAGCCAGAATACCCAGCCATCCTCGTGCTTGCGCTGGCGCTCCATCACATCCTTGCCCAGCGCCACAGCCTGGGCATATACGTGCTGGTAGTCGATGGGATGGTCTATCGGACTGTCGATCGACTCGATGAGCCAGGGTGAGTAGCGGCGGTTTTCTTCCTCGCTGATAATCTGCACGCTGTTGCTCGTGCCGCACATGGCAGCACGGTGGGGCAGTTCCGTACGGTACTTGTCGTAAGGGCGGCGGATGGAGAAGAAGAGCTTCGTTACGCAGCTCTTGAAGGCACTCAGGTTCTTGCCGAAAGCCGTCTCAAACTCGTCGAGACACATCAGAGCCTTGCTCGCCATTGCCTCCATGAAGTCCTTGTCGGTATAGCTTGCCGTAGATTCATTGATGAAGTAATCGTGCAGCACCTTAGGCAGCAGCTTGTCGAAGAAGGTGGTCTTGAAGAGGCCGCCCTTGCCCACGAAGATAAGGATGGTCTGACCGACCACGGTATCCGTTACCCAGGTCACCACCATGGCTACAAACCATTTCTTGAAGAAGTATCTGAAGTCTTCCTGGGTATGGTGGGCACCATCCGTATCTGCAATGTGAATGCGGTCGGCAAGCATCTGAATGTAGTCAGTCTTCCCGTCCCATGCCGGGAGAGCTGTGAGATAATCGAGCAGAGGATTGTACTTCTCGCTGAAGTCGCTGTTGATGAGGGAGTGGAGCCTGGGCTGCTGCGTCTGCAGACCATCCTCTTCCATCTCTATCCAGAGAGAGTTCTCTATGTTGTCGTCCATGCGGGTCCAGCGGTGAAACTTGCCCTTGATCACGTCGCGGCTGCATACCTCGTAGTAGCCCGTCACCTCGTTGCGGTGGAACTTGTAGCGCATGCTGAGCCACTGCTTCAACATCTTCATGGATGGCTTCTTGCCGTATGATTCGCCCTTGCGCATAAACTGCCAGGTGCCTCGCTGTTCCTGGTGCTTGTATGCCTGGTTCATCACACTCACCGTCTTGGGATACTGTGCGCTGAAGTGCTGGTCGGCATAGTCGGTAGCCTCCTTCTGGTCGATGTCGTACTTCAGGCAGGTGAGTCCGAAGTTATACACATAGTCGTTGTGGCGGCTAGGCTCGAACGCTTTTCCCCACGTTTCCATCAGCTTCTCTATCGCTGGGGCAGCTTCGTCGATGGTAGGGATGTGCTTGGCTAGGCTCACCATCTTCTGTGATGGTTTTCTGCGTCGGCTGCTGCGTCGCTCATACTTCTCAGCCATCGACTTCTTGAAGTAGAGTCTCTTGATGTCCTTGGACTCCAGTTCGAAAGGCTTCGAGTTCCAGCAGAAGTAGGCGGTAGGGTCGTGGGCAAGACCGCACATGCGGGTGATGTCGCTGCACTTCTCATCGGCAGGCACGCCCAGCAGGATGGAGAAGTAGTCCATCGCCTTGCGTACCACCATGTCGAAGAGTTCCACCGCCGTAACCTCCGGGTCATCAAACGGCTTGTAGCGGGCGAGGATTCTGAGTCCGTGACCGCTTGCCGTCACGTATCTCGCCATCACGTATGGGTCCTTGTCGGCCTTTGCGATCACCTCCTGCATCTTCTCGTCGGGAATCTTGTCGATATCCACGGCAAGCCAGTAGGTAGGCTTCAGGATGTTGGCCACCTGCTTACCCTGTCCGTCCATGAGTGCCGAGGCAGTGATGCCCGGCATCATGAGCTTGGTGTTGTCGGCGAGAGCCTTGCTGATAGGCACCTGCTTGCGATAGAGTTCGGTGTGATTCTTGGTCATTTCATCGAACTTGATGATTCTTACTAGCTCATCCTTGTTGATAAGCTGATGACCTTCGCTTGAAGCGATGGTCCAGAAGAAAGAGGGCAAAACCTCTTCTACTTCCTCGCTGGTTGAATTGTTTGTGTTCATGATCTTTTAATGTTTAAGAATTTTGATCTATTTGCTTCTTATTTGCTTTCAGAGTCTTTTAGTCTCTAAGTCGTTTGATTGATTTTTAGACCAGACTGTTTATTGTTTACGGGGGCAAAGGTAGATATAAGAATTGAAGATATTTTTTCAGTACGTCAAAAATGGCGCATATTTACAAATTTTAAATTTTAAACAAGGAAAATGTTCTTTACGGACAAAGTAAATGAGATTGTTCAGGGAATCAAGGATTTCCAGGGCAAGTCTGAGGGGAAAAAATGCTTCCTCATGAGTGTGTAGGTATTTTCATCGAGCAGTTCCACAAGTTTGTAACCAAGGAGTATCACGATGATGAGTTCGAGAATACGCTTACTGAAGAGGAGAAGCATTGGCCCAAGCGCAAGGAGGAGATTACCGAGCGCTTTGCGATTCCGGTACATCTGCTGAAGAGTTACAAGGATCACGATGTGCATTTGGATGTTGACACATTCTTGCAGGTAAAGAAGTGGGTGAAGTCGTATCTTCCTCATTATTTTGCGGGATCTGAGTACAAGAAGCTCTCTGAGTCAGATCAGGCTGCTTTGCTGGCAGAGGCAGAGAAGGAGTTGAATCTCATTCTGAACCGCCTGTTGGATTAACGGAGATTCATCCCGCAGATTTGGATGGATGTAGGGTAAGTGGAATGTACCCTATATATCCGGAAAACCAGTATTTTCAAGTGTTAAAAACGCAAAGTAACTATCTGTAATTCCTTTCTTTACATCTTTTGCACGTGCTGTCTATACAAGTTACAGGTAAATAGGGTACACGCAGATAATAAGTTCCGATGAAGAAGGTGAAATCTGTGGGACAAGATACTCCTCTTGATGTGTTAAAAACCGGAAATATCTTGGCTATTTCAGATATTTCCCTTATATTTGCACCATGTTTTAATTTGATGGTAAAGCTATGAGTAATTCAAAATCATATCAAGTTCCAGAGGCAGCGCCAAGTTTGGTAGCGGATCCTGTGGGAGTCTGTATTTCTCCAAATACGGATATACAGACATTGCGCCATCATGTAATGGACGCAGTATATACCACGAATGACCAGAGTGCATTATATAACTGTTTGGTATTTCTGTCTAATCTTACCAATCAATCAGCGACCCCAATCAAGGGTAAGCTGCTCAAGCGTTTGGAAGAATTAGCTTTGCTGAAAGAGGGCTGGGATGGAGAAAACAGTGTTTCTATCGATTCTGGAATACAAGATTTCCTTCGTAGAGTCATAATGCTATCCTCAGATAAGGAGTTGGTAAATTGGGTATTGTTCCCTGATGCCCGAGGCTATTTATATTTAGATTATACAGAGGGAAAGAACCTAGCTGGTATTACGATCGCTCCTCATCAAATTGCAGCTTTTATCAAGCGTGATGGTCATTTATCCAAATACAATTACGACCACCTTAATGAACAGGATATTTTGAATTTATTAGAGGAGGTACATATCTCCTGATATAGATTATTTTCAGAAAGAATTATCAATGCTTTGTGATGGAATCCATAAGTTTCGGTAGCAATCAGCAATTGCGATAAAAAAGTATAGCCATAAAGTCTTCCGCTAGGCGACAAACAATCGCAACTCTGTTGCGTAAGCACTCTCAGCCAGCCCTTTAGGGCACAGGCTCCGCTGGCTGACCAAAACTCTGGCAGAGCTATAGCGTCGCCAGCTACATCCTTCCCTTCTGAGAAGGGAAGGCTTGGTTAGGATGTGGAGCTCTCCTTGCAGGAGAGACGGAGAGGTAGAAAAAACTCTTATAATATCAAATTCAGACAAGTTTTACTCAATCAATATCCAGGTAAGAATACCCTAAAGGCGATTCTTATCTGGCAGGGACTCTATGTCCTTCATTTCCGATACGAACCAATTATATAGTTAGAAATAACGAAAAATATATATAACGAGAAGTAGCTTAGTAGTGTGGGCGCTACATAATCACCCACAACGCATCCTGCAGTTCTCTTTCGGAAACTGACCCTCCGAAAGAGGCTCAGGATGCTTATTATTCAAGAACTTAAAACAATGCGTAATTTTAATCAATTAAAAATTGCCGTAGCCGGAACCGGTTACGTAGGACTCAGTATTGCTACGCTTTTATCCCAACATCATGATATCTTCCAACGGGATTAGGAGGTGCCGCAGAGAACTATATATGTTAAATTATGGTTAAAATGTAGTATGTTTACGAAAATTATAGGTTGATTCTTGCAAATGAAAAAAACAATTTGTATTTTTGCAATCAAATTACAATAATTATATAAATATATATAGATATTATGATAAGAGATTTCTGGGTAAAAAATTATCTTTCTATTCGAGATAAACAGGAGTTGAATTTCTTGGCAAAGGAGTCTTCTTCGGAACTTGTTACAGAGATAGCCGAAGGAACTTTCTTGTACAAGTTAGGAATTCTGTATGGCTCAAATGCTTCCGGAAAATCAAATATGCTGATTGCTTTGAATGAAGTATTTCGTTTGTTGGTTCTACCCAAATCAGATGCTACTCAAAGAATAAACGGAAGCATTCCATTCATACTCTCCAAGGATGATCCAACCGAAATGCACGTTTCGTTTTATGCCAATGGTGTCCGATACGACTATGATGTAGCATTCAATGACAAGTACATATTGAGCGAAGCACTTTATTATTATCCTAACAAATCAAAGTCGTTGTTTTATGAACGCACATTTGTAGGAGATAACGTTCAGGCTGAAATCAAGTTTGGTCCAAGTCTCAGACTGCTAGTAAAAACGCAAGAGAGCATTCGTGAGAACACCTTGAATAATCATAGCGTTTTGTCTGTTTGTAGGAAAGCTGCCTTGAAAGAAGATATTGATCCATTCAATATTCTTTGTGGCTGGATTATGGAGAACTATCACGATGTTGACGGTGACGGCGAAAAGGGGATTGTGGAAATTCTGAAGGATGCTTATGCAAATCCTAAAAAGCGTAAGTTCTACAACATCATGCTTCAAAAGGCAGATTTGAACATCTTGGAATATAAGCCTATCGTAGAAGATCGGTTTGTGTCTAATGAGTTCCGTCAACGTATCCTCATGGAAAATATTCCGGAAGAAATGAAAGTAGCTCTGCTTAAACCCACCTCCGATTCCGTGGCATTTGTCAATCACTCTACAAATGGAGATTTTGACATTCCGCTCAGATGGCAGTCAAAGGGAACTCAAAAATATATACGTATTTTGGAGGCATTATATGATATGATAACAGCTTCTCATGTGTATTATCTTGATGAATTAGGTGAGGATTTACATAATGACCTGTTATACTACTATCTCAATGTCTTTATCTTTAACTCCGAAAAATCGCAATTGATTATCACCAGTCAAGAAACGACCCTGCTTTCTCAAGACCTTATCAATGAGAATAGAGGCGTTGTGTGGTTTGTGGAGAAAAATAAAGAGACCGCATCTTCCGAGTATTCTCGTGGCGATTCTTTCGGGTTGCACAAGAATCTGTCTCTTTATAATTCTTATCGCATCGGACGTTTGGGGGCAAAGCCCGAATTAGGTAGTATCTTTATAAATCTGGAGGATTGATATGGGCAAGTTACGACAAACAGCACTTATCTTGGGTGAAGGACCTACGGAATTTTTCTATTTCAAATCCTTATGCGATGTATTCAAACGCTTGACTATCAAGCCCGACTATCCCAAGCATACAATTATCAAGGAACTTGATTTGAAAATATCAGAAGGGGTGGCGATGGGATACAACCACATATTCTGCATAATTGATATGGACACGAAAGATGTAGAACCAGAGCGTTCTCAATATCAAAGATTAAAGGCAAAATATGCCAAGCCCATCAATAAACCCAAGAAAGGCATATACTGCAAGGTTGAGTTCTTTGAGACCCACCGCTGTACGGAACTGTTCTTTCTCTACTATTTTCGATACACATCACGTCCATACGATACGCAAGAACCATTGCTCAAGGATTTGAACCAATGTGTGGAATACAGGAAAAGTATCTCCTTCTTCAACAAATCCAAAGGCTTACACTCCTACTTTGAACGCTATGGGGGAAGCCTTGAAAAAGCTATTGCAAATGCCTCTCGTTCTATGGATGAAGTACAAAAGGAAGGTAGGGATTATACTTTCTCTGAGCTTGGTAGGTTGATGAAAAGACTGGCAGCACTCTCAGAATAAATACATCACCCACAACGCATCCTGATAGCTCTGGGCGTAGCGCAAGCTTTGCCCAGAGTTTAGGGTTTCTTGTTAAACGTGATTTAATTACGAAACAATGAAAGATAGTATAATAGTAAAGGGCTGTATATACCTCTGGGGGCTTGTATTCTATGGGGTTGCTCATGGCGAGATATCGAAGAGTCTTAGTGATAGATTCTCTGGGATATTCTCAATGTTATATACCGCATATTCTAGTAGCGAGCTTCTATCGACCTTTACCGCTGTACTCATTACTGGAGTATTACTGTATTTTGCTAGCAGAAAATATGAAGATCATCACTTTTCATGGAATAAGTTATGTCTCGAAATATTTGGAATAGAGGTCTTATGGCTGATTCCCTATGATTGGCAAACGCCCACTATAGGTATGTTTCCTATATCCCTGTTTCATTATGGCGCCATATTGATATTAGCATTAATTGTTGCCGATGGAGTTAGATGGTTTGACAATAAAAAAGATAAGTGTAAGCCTATCGACGCTGAACCATTTACTGTAGATACCGTATCACCTTTCCAGATAGATGCCGTCCGTGCTCAATATGCCGATGAATTTATGTTAAAGTTTCAGGCAATAGAGAATGATACAGATTCCTATTCTGTCGTTTTTTATGGAAACTGGGGATCGGGAAAGACGGTGTTCTTGCGATATATAGAGACGAAATTGAGGGAAAAGAATCAAGAGGTTATATGGTTTAATCCATGGAAATGCCAGAGTATCCAACAGATTAACATCGATTTCTTCAATCTCCTGACTGGTGTTTTAAAGCAGTATGACTCATCTTTAGCAAAACCGATACTGAAATATTCAGATTTGTTAGATTCGGTAGAGGCTCCTAAGATAGTAGAGTATATCATTAATCTGTTCTCTTCCCAGGAAGACAGTATGTCTGAATTGAAGGACCATATCATAGAATCTCTTTCAGAAATCAAAGTACCTATCTACATTCTGATAGATGATTTGGATAGAATGGATGCCGATGAAATACTTGCAGTGATTGGGCTTCTCAGAAATACGGCCAACTTCCCATATTTGAAATATGTGGTAGGCTGCGATAGAGATTATCTTCTAGAAAGACTGAAGGAAAAGAATATAGAACAAGATTATTTGCAGAAAATCTTTATGGCTGAGTTTTATCTGCCAGAAATTTATGCGGTTGCCCCTTATTATGAAGAATGTCGTAAGGATATTGAAAAGATGACACAAGATGATTCTGTTCATAATTTCTTTGAAGTGCTTTATGGGAATAAGCCATCTATCATCAATCAAGTATTGGGGAATGTAAGACAGGCTAAGAGATTTGCTAGAGAATTGGTGCTCGATTGGGAGTTTGCTAAAAAGAATAGCACCGGTCGACAACTTGAAATTCTTTTTGAGGAATATTTTTGGTTAGAGTTATTGAAATACCACAATCAATCCGACTATGATAAATTGCAGAATAACCCATCCGATTTCTTCGATACCAGGAAAAATCCTAGATATAAAGTACCAATGTATGTACTGAAAAAGAAGTTCCAGGAGGATGGCCTAAAAAATAAAATTGAAACAAAAATATTGGAATTCATTTTCCCGTATGATAACTCTCGTCTTATATCTTCAAGGTCTGTAGCCATAGTAGAAAACTACGTTAAGTATTTCTCTTTTGGAAAAGCAGTGAACCATATCAGTCAATCTGAGTTCGTTGATTTACTGAATAGAAATAATCCTGATGAAGTTGAAACAGAGATTAAAGAGATGACTTTGAAAAAACTGTTGTCTTTACAACAGTTAATGCGAATGCAAAATCTCACTAAGTTTAGCTTGGAAAGCAAAAAAGGATATATTGATATAATTTATGCTTTATCTATACGTGTAAATCACTCTTTTATGTCACCGATATTGGAGAATGGATTGATTCCTCTATTAAAGGATAACGATGAGAAGGTAAATAGTTATCTCCTGAATAGGCTTAATGCTAGCACAGGATTTAGTAATATACTGGTATCATCATCAATTTGTAATTCATTGCTCTATCATTCAAAGGTAAATAATTTTGCATATTTTCCAGAGGAGGACCTAAAGAAAATAATGAAAAAGAACTTTGCTAATTACGTAGAGAATAACAAATGTGATGCTTCTGAAATACTGATTAAGCGTAAGGCTGTGAACCGGCTAGTATTGTTGTCGGTGGTTAGTTATCCTGTATTTGATGAAGAAGGTAATTTTGAATATAATAATTATGACTGTATAATAATAGAAGAAATCATCAATTACTTTAAGGAGCATAAAAGCAAGAATCTTCAAGCTATAAAAGACTTCGAAATAATTGTTGTTCCTGATGAGTATCCACAAGAAGCTTTTGATGAATTGAATATTAATAAGCAAGAAGAAATTGAAAATTTATTCGGCTCAACTAAAAATTATGAAAGGTTTAAGGCAGAATGCTTTGAGCAACTATAGTTTTGGCTATAAGTATTCTTGCCACGATTTAGGAATTTTAATGCTAAATATTTATTAATACTATATAGATATTGCTTTTGATTAGTTAGTACTCGGAATCTATTTTGTCATTTAGCAATCTTTATGCATAAACATTATGTTATAAAGTATGGAGGGTATATTAAAAGTGATACAATGATAGGATACGTGTTCTATATAGGGATATGGTATCGGAGCGGTGATACATCTATTATAGTGATAGGTAATAATTATAATATAAGCCAGTTTTTATCTATAGGCAGTAATCATGGAACACCAGCTGTAATAGGAGACAATGTATATATTGGTTCTCATGTTTCTATAGTTGAAAATGTGAAGATAGGTGATAATACTACCATTGGTGTAGAAATATTGGTAATCAAAGATATATCGGCAAACTTGACGGCTGTAGGTGTTTCTGTAAAAAAATCGACAAGAATGTTGCTATATATAGTTAATAAGTGGAATGATTAATAATTTTGTGTAATGTATCAGATTATTGAAATGCAGTTTTCTGATGAATGTTATAAATGAAATATGAGTAATTCAAATAATAAACGAATAGCAAAAAATACATTTTATATATCTATACAATCAGTTATTTCAATGCTAGTAAGTTTTTATACTTCAAGGATAATTTTGTCATCATTGGGTGTTGAAGATTTTGGTATTTATAATGTGGTTGGCGGTATTGTGTCTTTGTTTGCTTTTTTGAATGGAGCGATGGCAAACGCTTCGCAAAGATATATTGCTTATGAAATAGGTCAGGGTGGTAAAAAAATAATAGAGATATTTAGTTCGTGTTTGTTAGTTCATGTATTTCTAGCATGTTTGATATTTCTTCTTTCTGAAACAATTGGTCTTTATGTTCTTTATAATTTTCTAACAGTTCCACAAGAACGTATTTGGGCTGCTGGTTGTGTTTATCAGTTTTCCATTTTGTCTTGCTTGATTATGATAGTAAGTTGTCCTTTTACTGGAGCTTTAATTGCTTTTGAACGAATGGAAGCTTATGCTTATGTAGGGATTGTTGATATTTCTTTAAGGTTAGCTGTCGCATTTGTTATAAGTATGCAGCCTTATGACAGGCTTATCGTTTATGCGGCATTGTTATTAGCTGTACAGATTATAGTTCGCATATACTATACGGTTTACTGTAGGTTAAAATTAAAAAGTATTCGTTTTAAATTCTGTTGGAATAAGAAAATTATTAAGGAGTTATTGGGGTTTATGGGGTGGACAACATTCAATAATATGAGTATTATAGCATGTACACAAGGGGTTAATCTTGTTTTAAATATGTTTTTCAACCCTATAGTTAATGCAGCTAGAGCTGTATCTGTGCAGGTTGAGAATGCAACAAAGATGCTTAGTATAAATTTTAATCTAGCTTTGAATCCTCAAATAGTTAAAAGTTATTCTAAGAATGATTATGATCGTTTTTGGGGGTTAATATATAGAGGTAGCAAATTTTCATTTTTTATACTTCTTGTATTGGCTTTTCCAATTGTAAATCATTTGCCTGATTTGTTGACTTTATGGTTGGGAGAAAAAATGGTGCCTGATTATACTGTTGAATTTGCAGAAATGTTGATACTTATCGCATTAGTAAATGCTTTATCCGATCCTCTAATAACGGCGGTTTCAAGTAATGGTAACATAAAGTGGTTTCAAATTGTTTCAGGTTTGTCTCTTTTAATGATTCTGCCTATATCTGGTGGCTTGTATCGTTTTCTACATCAACCAATATTGATTTTTGTTGTTTATCTATTTATATCATTAGTGGTTTATCTTTATCGCTTATGGTATTGTCGTAAACTGTTAGACTTAAATATAAAAGAATACGTTAAAGAGGTTTGGAAGCGAGCTTTATCAATATTAGTTTTAGCTATTGTATTTCATTATGCCTACGTTTGTTATGTTCAAATATCTGGGTTAATGATGTTTATGAGTATGCTAATTGAATTTTTGATAATTCTATTCTTTGTTTTATTGATAGGTTTGAATCGTGAAGAAATCATAATGATATATAGTTATGTTAAAAAGTTTATTCGTAAAAATTAAAGAAAAAAAGAGATTTTTGAATAATCGGCAATTCTGTTCTTTGATTATTAAAACCCTTTTAAGAAAAGTTTTCGGTATTAATTGGAAAGTTGATTATCTAATGTCAAAAGATTTGTGTGTAGATATGGATTTACCACAACGAGATGATATCTTGGTTAAAGAAATCTTTCTATCTGATTTTGAAGATCCTGACTGGGCGTCATTTATGAGCTCAAATAAAAAACTCTTCTATAAAAATCTCAAATCTATAGCTAAATTTAATACATATGGAGCTTTTGTTAATGGAAAATTAGCTTATACAACTACAATAGCTTGGGATAAGGTATTATTGTCTGATAATTTGGTATTTAATAATTACGGTCCATGTGGCTTTTTAATAGATAGTTATTGCCATCCAAATTATAGAGGTAGAGGTATTCATAATTATATGAATCAATGGTGTTTGCACAAAATAGCTTCTTTAGGGTGGAAAAAAGCTTATGTTTTTATATATGAGTATAATATTCCAGCCTTGCTTACTCAAAAAAAATGTGGTTTAAAAATTGAAAAAACTTTTAGAGTTGTTTTTTGGAAACGACATGTGTGGGTAAAAATTCATTAGTTGTATGTAAAAGTAACCATTTGGGCGTTTTTTATGCGTGACTTTATAGAAGAAAGTAAATAACGATGATACAAGTAATAAAAACACTAGAAGAGTTAGAAGCTCTTAAAAAAATTGGGAGAAATTGTTTGCTCAGGCTTCAGCCAAGGCTTCTCTTGAAAATGGCTATAATATCAAGAATGCTACTCGTGGAGGAAAGTTGGAATTTTTTCCTTGCGTGGTTTTTGATTCTTTGTTTTAGAATGGATTGTTTAACAAGTGATTGATTAGAATGGAAGTTGTAATTATAACAATAGAATACCATAACGGATTATCTATTATTGAGAGCTTGGGGCAAAAGGGGCTCTTAACCAACGTTATTGACGTAACTGATGAACCAAAGCCTTATATGCTTTGCAGTAAATTTGTTAAGCAAGGGTGGAAGTGTAAGACTAATGAAGATGCTATTTCTATCTTATTAAATGACTTCAAGGGTGATGGAGAGAAGGCGTTGTTGATTTCTTGTTCAGATGATGCAACTGCTTTGTTGGATAAACATTATGATGAACTCAAAGATAAGTTTATACTGCCTCTAACATCTTTTCACGGGCATCAAGAAGAAATTATGAGCAAGCAATATATGTCAATCCTTGCTCAGAACATAGGTATGAATATACCTGAAACTTGGCTTTTGGAAAATGGTCAAGAAATACCAGAGGATATCATTTATCCATGTATAACGAAAGCTATATCAAGTGTTGCTGGAACTAAGATGGATAATATTCGTGTCTGTAATAACTATGAAGAGCTAAAATCTTTTGTAAAGAGTTCCGGACATAGTGCTACTCTACAAATCCAGCGATTTATAGATAAGGCTTATGAATTTCAATTTCTAGGCTGCTCTATTGATGATGGTAATGAAATAATCATTTCTGGAAGAACTCATATTGATAGACCTAATGGGTTAGAAAATGCATATTTTCTTCGATTTGATAAGGTTGAAGAAGAGTTAAAACCCCTGGAGAATATGGTTCGAGAGTTTATTTCGGAAACAAGATATAATGGGCCGTTTAGTGTAGAATTTTTGCGAGACAAGAATGGTACTGATTATTTTACGGAGATGAATTTTAGAAATGATGGAAATGCTTATTGTCAGACATGTGCAGGTATAAATGTGCCTTACATAATGTATCTATATTATTCTGGTGGTGATTATAAAGCTGAGTTGCGAAAGTCTGATGTACATCAAATATATATGGTACCAGAGATTCAATATTTACTGTGTAAATTAAGTGGTGAATTTGGTTGGAAGGAATGGTATCGCAATATGAAGAAGGCAAATTGTTATACTACCTACTTTAAGCAGGATAAGGCTGTATTTAGACAGTTCCTTCTGAATCGTATAACAGGTTTTATTCGAAGAAGAGTTAGACGCATTTTTAAAATTCAAGGCTAGAGTATAAAAAATATAGTTATGGTAGAATGTTTTAAAATACAGCTTCTCTCTTTTGATAAAGAGGAGGATGTTTTAGATATTAAGAAGGGAAAGGGTATATTTACGGTGCCTTGCTTGCCTTCTAAAATGACATGGAATCCTACAATCATTGTAGCTGATCCATTCTTGTTTGTCAAGAACGAGAAACTTTTTCTCTTTTATGAGAGCAAGGCCTTCTTTTCTCCTGGTGTCATCATGATGACCTCTACTGTAGATTTAAAGAATTGGTCTAAGCCAGTTGTTGTATTGAAGGAGTCTTTTCATCTTTCTTATCCTTGGATATTCGAGGAAGAAGGGAAGATTTATATGATTCCAGAAACCGGTAGCGACAAGAGTATCAGACTCTATGAGGCTGCTAATGAAGATTTGACAGAGTTTAGATTGGTAAAGAAACTACTGGAACAGCCTAAGGATATGATTTCCAGAATTGGATATGGTGATACTTCTATCTATAAAAAAGAAGGTAAATATTATTTGATGACTATGTTGCAGCATGAGGAGCCAGTTAATATCTTGGAGTTATATGTGAGTGATGATTTACAAGGTCCTTATATTCCACATCCATGTTCTCCTATAGCCAAGGATAATAAAATTGGTCGTGATGCCGGCTGTTGGTTAGAACTTGGTGGTAAGTTGCTAAGATTCTCTCAGGATTGTGTGCGTAGATATGGCGACAATGTAAATGTGTCGGAAATAACTAAGTTGAGTCCTACAGAGTATGAGGAATATCTTGTACAAGAATGTATTATTCCTTCAGATGTTCTTTTCTATAAAGAGGGTGGTCATCAATTCAATGCCGTTTCTTTTAATGGCAAGTGGATTGTGGCTACGGATGCTAAAGAATACCATCGTATGTTGTGGTATAGGGTTATAAGAAAAATAATTAGTTGTATATAGAGATATGAAAGAAAGGGACAAGTTTGTTGATATAGCCAAAGGAATAGGAATTCTATTAATAGTGTGTATTCATACAGAAGTCTTTGATGTAATAGGAATGCCTTTAGCATTTATTGCTGTACCAGTTTTTTTCTATATGAGTGGATTTTATGATCATTCGGAAAGGGCATTCAGTCAATGGCTTCCTAAATCATTTAGAACATTGATTATACCAGCTGTTATATGGGTTTTAATAGGTACTGCTTATATAAAATTTTTAGGTTACTTAAAAGATCGAAGTTGGGGGGAAAATCCATTTTCTTTGTATGGATTTGGTGGTGGAAATGGTCCTGCTTGGTTTTTATTTGCACTCTTTTATGCAAAAATAATACTTGGCTGTATAGAACATCTCAAACTTCCAAAGGTGATATATGGGGGGGCGATTCTTGGTATAGGCTATATTGGTATGTATGTCAATCTTCCGTTGTTCATAGATGAGGGCTTCTTAGCGTTACCCCTTTATGCCGCAGGAAAAAATATATTTCCAAGAGTTAAAGGTCTTTTCGTCAATAAATGGATACTCTTAGCTGGTGTTTTTGCTTTTGTAGTCTGTTTGTTACATTGGTGTTCTTTTGTAATTGTTCCAGAAAGAAGCCATTTTGAACCTGATTATTTTGTTTCATTTGTTGTTATATTACTGGTTTGCTTTCCTTATTTATGCATATCACAAAAACTTGAAAAAATAACGATGCTCTCTGATTTAGGTAAACGGTCATTAGGCATTATGCTTCTTCATTCTCCAATGTGTCATACTGCTGCCGTTATACTGAATAGAATTTTTGAAAAAGGTTCTTTGATGTGGATTCTTAGTTTCTTGCCTATCTATTTTGTTATAGTAGCATTGTCATATTGGTTGACTTGTTTAATAGAAAGATATTGCCCTATAATGTTGGGCAAAAAAGTAAAAAATAATGTGTGATGGAAAAAGTAAGATTGAAGTTTGTTGATGAATTAAAAGGATTATCGATTCTTTTAGTTGTTCTTGGGCATTTGTACTATTTTTCAGGTACTTCTGACAATAATGCTGTCAATAAGTTCTTGGGTTTTACAAATATGCCCCTTTTTATGTTTATTTCTGGTTATTTATGCCTTGTATCTAAACGTCCGTTTATAGAAATATTTAAAAAAATAGTTGCGAGAAGTATTAAGTATCTCGTACCTATGTTGGTTGTAAGTTGGGGATTGATGTTTTTCTTACAGGAGATTCCTGGAGTCAATAATAAGCTGTTAATGCCTGTTTTACAAAGTGGTTTTTTAGGAAATTGGTATTGGTATCTTAAAGTATTAATTATATTTTCTTTTATTTCTATTCCTCTTTTCTTATCTAAAAGATTTGGAATAGACTTGTTAATGATAGGATTTACATATATACTTTTTACTATTCTCTGGAGATATGGGGGGGTATTAGGAGATAATTTAAGAATGGAACATGCAACAACTTTCTATCCTTTTTTCGCTTTTGGCTTACTGGTAAACAAATATGCAATGTTGTTGCGTATTATTCAGAGCAAATATACTTCTGCTCTATGTTTTGTTATTTTTAGCTGTATGTTTGTTATAGAACAATGGCCATCTCATCTTCTGATGAATCTTTCGATACATGGAATATTACCTTTTACAGCAATTGTCTTTTTGTGGAATATATTTCAGAAATTTAATACATCCTCTAATAAGTTTCTTCTAGGATTGGAGTATTGTGGTAAGTATTCCTTGGAGATATACTTGTTTCATTATTTCTTTTTAGCGTTTGTAAATGTGAGTCCTTTTATGGCGTGGGGGATGCATACTAATAATGAGTTGTTGATACATTCTCTATTATTGTTATTGGCATTATTAATCTCTGTATTTTCAATTGTTTTGGGTAAATTACTTCATTATGACAATTTACTTGATAAGTTGGTATTTGGTGTGAAGTAGAGTGAATCTAATTGATTTGCAGGATTTTAAAGTTATTTTTATGGATTTAAGTAGCGAAATTACAGATTTTAAATTGGACAAACAATTAAATGTCATGGCTGTACGTTATTATGGCGTAGTAGCTTTAGTTTATAGCTTATTTTCGTTGGTTTTTATTCTGAATGGAAAGGCTGATTTTGATACTGTGTTATTTCAAAATTTGATATTGTTCGTATCGTATGCCTTCTTTATTTTGATTCAACACCGACCATTGTCTTCTGTCGAAGTGTTTCTTTATTCCTTCTTTTATACAGCTTTTACTAGTGGCTTGTTTTGGGCATTAGATTATGTAGATACACCTTCTGATTCTTTTTATTATTCAAGAGTAGCTTTAAAGTTAGCAAATAGTCAGAATAACCTTTGGTCGGATGTGTTTATGATGATAAAAGATCCTAGTGACTGGGGTGGTGTTGTATTGTCTGCATTTGGATATATCTTAGGTGGTAAGGAATATGGACCTTTGATATTGGTATCATTAAAGTTTTTTTTGTATGCTTGGGCCTGTGTCGTTATTTATAAGCTATTAGATACTATTTATGAGAATAAAGAATGGAATAAGATAATTCTAGGATTAGTTGCGTTTAATTCTTATGTTCCCTATTTTGCGACTTCTGGTCTGAAAGAATTAGTATTTGCATTTGTTGTGGTATTAGCCGTATATTATCTCTATAAGGTATTACAAGTTCCTACTCTTATAAATTTCCTATTATTTGCGATATTTACAATAACAACTTTTTTCTTTAGGGCGATGTTCCCGATTTTCTTTGTTTTTGCCTTTATGGCTTGTAAGTATTTTGCTTTTTTGTTAAAGCCTAAAATTATTATGATTGCTATAGCATTTGGTTTTGTATTAGTGCTCTTTTTTTCCGTTCTCTTACAGGAATATCTGCCTATGGCAGCTGGAGGAATACAAGATCGTCTTTCTATGGAAAAAACGAATCAAATGTTTAAATACTTAAATATAATAAATGCTTTCGTATCACCATATCCGGCTGTAAATTCTACCAATCAATTTGTGAACCTCACTACATTTCAATATGGAGTCATGAATTCTTCATTTGCAATTTGGGGCATTTTAGGCTTATATCATTGTATTAAGGAAAAACTATCGGATTTGTTTCCTGCGATGATAATCTTATTGATGAATAGCTTCATGTTGATAATATATGGGTTTGCAATGAATGCCCGATACACTTATGTGACTATATTTTGCCTTTATGCCTTTGTCCCTTTAGGACTGGCGTATTATTTTAAGCTGAAGTATATGATTCCATATCTTCTGTTTATATTGAGTTTGAGTTTTGTTTATAATATGAGATGATTTTTTAAAAGAATAAAATGATACCAAAAGTAATTCATTATTGTTGGTTCGGGCGAAATCCATTGCCAGAACTAGCTAAGAAATGTATAGCCTCTTGGAAGAAGTTTCTTCCCGATTATGAAATCAAGGAGTGGAATGAGGATAATTTTGATGTAAATATGGTTCCTTATACTGCAGAGGCTTATCAATGTAAAAAGTATGCCTTTGTGAGTGATTATGCAAGATTTTGGATTCTATATCATTTTGGCGGTATTTACTTTGATACTGATGTCGAAGTGATAAAGCCGATAGACGATATAGTTTCTAAAGGGGCTTTTATGGGAGTAGAAAGTCCTGTAAGTAAAGCAAATAAAGTACTAACGGTTGCTCCAGGGTTGGGTATTGGAGCTGAGAAAGGTATGGAACTTTACCAACAGTTGTTATCTTATTATGATAAGTTACATTTTATGGATAAAAATGGTAATATGATACAAACTACAGTTGTTGAATATACTACTAATGTTTTAATCGATAAAGGATTGAAACCTGTAAATGAAACACAGTTGGTATCTGGAGTCAGTATTTATCCTGCTGAATACTTTAATCCAACCAATCTTTCAACGAGAAGAATTCATGTTACCCATAATACTCGATCAATCCATCATTATGCGGGAACTTGGAGAGAAGTGACTTGGGTTGATAAAGTTAAAATCTTTATAATGAAATTCTTACCTGAAAGATGGTTGATTTATTGTAGTAGCAGAAGAAATAAATCATAGATTAATTTTTAGAATTGGGTTATAATACGTAAATAGTATTTTTATGACTAAGGTTTTAATTGTAGCTACCTCTAAGTATACGAGAGGTGGTATAACTGCTGTTATCAAACAACATCAGAAAGGTGAGCAATGGAAAAAGTTTCATTGTACCTGGATTGGTTATCACATAGATCGATCCGCTGCACTCAAGTTATTTTTTTTATGTCAAGCATTAATAAGATATGTTGTTCTTCTGCCTTTTTTTCAGATAGTGCATTTTCAATTTAGCTTGCGTACCGACGCAAAGAGAACACGTGCTTTCTTTGTTTTAGCTAAGCTATTTCATAAGAAAACTATAGTTCATTTACATTGTGGTGACCAGTTACCTGAAATCTGGAATGAAACTTATGAGTATCTTTTCACTAATGCTGATTTGATACTTGTGTTGTCTGAATCAATCAAGAAAAAAGTACAGGGATATATCGGAAAGGAATATCCTATAGAAGTTTTGTATAATCCTTGTGTAACTCTTGATGAGACTTCTCTGTTTGAAAACAGAAAAAAGGAGATTTTGTTTGCAGGAAGGTTGGATCAGAATAAAGGTTGGTATGACGTAATTAATGCTTTTAGTAAAATTGCTTCGAAATACAAAGATTGGAAGCTTGTTTTTGCAGGTAATGGTGAAGTAGAACAGGCTAAAGCCCTTGCTAAACAAAATGGTATATCTAAACAATGTGATTTCCTAGGTTGGGTAAATGGAGAACAAAAGAAAAAAGCTTTTCTTTCTGCCTCTGGTTTATGTCTTGCTAGTTATGCAGAAGGTTTCCCTATGGCAGTTTTAGATGCATGGGCATATGGGGTACCTGTTATTACAACTCCTGTTGGCGGTATTCCTGATATCGCAGAAGATGGAAAGAATCTTCTGCTTTTCGATTCTGGTGATGTGATTACTTTAGCGAGTCAGATGGAGAAGTTTATCTGCAATGAAGGATTGAGGAAACAATTATCAGATGAGTCTATCCATCTTGCAAAGACTATCTTTAATGAACAGACCATTAATAAACAGTTAACTCGAATATATCAAGAATTATCTTAGTGTCTTTTTACATAGTATTTAATGGAAACATATTTTAATATCAACTATGAATTCTCGCCTCAGGAAGTAGGGCGAAGAATCGATGAACAATTATTAAAAAACGGGGCTGACTATATCTGCGTGGCGGATGGAGTAATCCTGAACAATGCAAATAGAAAGCCTGACTACTTAAAGATTGTAAATGGCGGTATGTTTGCCATCTGCGACAGTGGATATGTGCCGCTCTACATCAAGTGGCTCTATGGAAAGAGGTATCCGCAGTATTGCGGAAGCCAGATCTTCAAGGATTTGGTCAGTTCGCAGAAATACCGAATGTTCTTTATGGGGACCAACCAGAGAACTCTCGATGGGTTGAGAGGGAACCTGATGGAAATGAACCCTGCCGTGAAGGATATGAGTTTCTATGAACTGCCCTTCAAGGCTGTGGATGAGTTTGACTATCCTGCCATCGCCAAGATGGTGAACGAGGATGGGGCGGATATCATCTGGGTGGCGCTGGGAGCTCCGAAACAGGAAATCTTTATGAGTAAACTGAAGCCTTATCTGAAAAGAGGGGTGATGATTGCCGTGGGGGCTGCCTTCAAGTTCTATAGTGGACAGGATGAGAAGCGTGCGCCGAAATGGATGCTGGATGCACATTTGGAATTTGTTTATCGTATCCTTTGTGATCCTAAAAAACAGTTGAAGAGATGTGGATGGATTGTGGTTACTCTACCTTGGTTGCTTGTAGGAGAATGGAAAAGAAAGCACAATTGGTAATGTAAAAATCGAGTGAAAATGATATTCAATAATAAAATAAAAGATATATGATTCAGCCAATTCATTTTTATTTGCTGGGTGCCTTTATCGTGGCGATGATCATCGCCAATATCGTGTTGCCTAACATTCTGCTCATCTCTCATAAGAAGAGATTGTTTGACATGCCTGATAAGAGAAAGGTGCATCATGCGCCGATACCAAGGCTGGGTGGTCTGTCGTTCTTCCCCGTGATGCTGATTACCATGGGTGGTCTGGTGCTGGTACATCATCTGATGGGTCTGAAGAGTGGGGGTATGCAGGGGGAGGCTCCCTATGAATACCTCGCCCTGCTGGTGGGTAGCATGATGCTCTTCCTGGTGGGGCTCGCCGATGATCTCATCGGAGTGGGGTATAAGAAGAAGTTCCTGGTGCAGATTGTGGCGGCTTCGCTGCTTGTGGCTTCGGGCGTATGGATCAAGTCGCTCGACGGGCTCTTCGGGGTGTATCAGGTTTCACCATGGTTCGGCATGCCGTTTACCGTGCTCATCGTGGTGTATGTTACCAATGCCATCAACCTGATTGACGGCATCGACGGTCTGGCTTCGGGGCTCTGTGCCATCTCGCTGGTGGCTCTGGCGGGGCTGCATGTCTGGCTGGGACTGTACTCCTATGCCCTGCTGTGTATCTCGGCTCTGGGTGTGATCATCCCGTTCTGGTATTATAATGTGTTTGGAAACGAGATGAGGGGCAGGAAGCTCTTCATGGGTGATTCGGGTTCGCTGTCGCTGGGATATATCATCAGCTTCCTGATGATTCACCTGAGTACGGTGGATGTGCATCCCCGTGCCGTGAGCGACTATAATATGGTGCTGGCGTTTACCACCATGCTGGTGCCGCTGCTTGACGTGGTGAGAGTGGTGGGCCACCGTCTGAGATGCAAGAAGAACCCGTTCTTGCCGGACAAGAACCATATCCACCACAAGCTGCTGAGATGTGGGCTGAAAGTGAGACAGGTGATGGTAAGCATCTGTATGCTCTCGCTGATGTTTATCCTGATCAACGTGGCGCTGATAGGGGATATCAACATCACGTATATCCTGGGTATCGACATCGTGGTATGGATTGTGTTCCACCTTATCCTGGATGTCATCCTACACACCAGAAGGTCGAAACTGGAAATATAATTCTCTAAATATAAATACCAAGATATTCCCGGCTCGGAGATTCTATGGAATCTCTGGGCCGGGATTTTTGCGTTTGTGGGGGGTGGAAGTGGTGCTTTATGGGGAAAAGGTTATATGGGTGTAATGTGTAAAAATATATAAAAAGATAAAGTAAGAAGTGCATTTTTGAGTTTTATTGCGTAACTTTGCATTTGAACATTCATTATTATAGATATGCCTAAGGTAAGAATTAAAAATATAGGCCCAATTGTTGATACGGGAGACATCGCTTTGTCTGCCGTAATGCTTATTGTGGGTAAACAGTCTTCGGGAAAAAGTACCTTTATGAAAATATTGTGCTTCTGTCGCTGGATAGAAAAGCGAATCATGCTTGATGGCGAGAATCTGCTGAAGAAATATACTCATTATGGCCGCTTCCTGAAAGAGCTGAAGAAGTTTCATCGTTTCGATGATGCTTTCTTTATTGCCGATTCTTATATCTTTTATGATGGTGATTGCCTTACCATCGAGATGAATGGCGTGAAGGCGAATGTGAAAATCAGAAAGAAAGCGAATTTCAAAACTGAACGCTATAATGCGAAACTGAGTTTTATTCCTTCGGAGCGCAATCTGGTTTCGGCTATCCAGAACATTGATAAGGTGTATCGCTCCTCTGATTATGATTCGATCTTTAATTATCTCCTGGAATACCAGGAGGCGAAGAAGGAATATGATATCAAGCATCCGCTGAGGATTCCCTTTGATGATAATATGAAATATTATTATGATAATGTTACGGATACTGACAGAATCGTGTTGGAGAAAGCGGGCAGAACGATAGCGCCTGTTTATGCTTCCAGCGGTATCCAGTCGGCTTTGCCTTTGGCTGTACTTGTGGATTATGTGACCGGACAGGTGGGGAAGATTCCTAAGTCGAGCCTTACTGATTTAACGAGTCTGGTGGCAAAGATTGTGCTTGATGATGAGAATAAGGAAATCAGTGCGGATGATGTGATTAGGGGAACTAAGATGTATAGATATAAATTCGCCCAGCTGTATATTGAGGAGCTAGAGGAAAATCTGTTCCCGAAGTCGCAGTTTGCGATGGTGAAGGAGATTGTGAAAAATATCAAGAAGGCTTATGATCAGTCGGGGACAAATAGTTATGTGGTTATGACCACACATAGTCCGTATGTGCTGACTTCTCTGAATGTGCTGATGAAGGCTGCGATGGCTAAGGAAAAAATGCCGGATGAGAAAATGGGGGATATGTTGGAATATGCAATCCCGATTTCATGGTATTCGGCATACTGCATGACGGATGAAGGAAAAATGGAGAATATCGTGGATGATGAATACCATTTTATCATGGGTGATTATCTTGATTCTCTTTCTGATGAAATATCTGAATTATCTTCTGAACTTGATGAGATGATATATGGCAATGAATAATAATTTTTTGGCAGGTTATCTGGCTGAAAAGGAAGTTAGAAAATGTCCGAAAATCAGTCTGAAGGAGCGTTCGACAGTTTATTTGCTGAACTTTGTTCCTCCGATGGATTGTGTGGCTTATCAAGTAGATGATAACATTATAAAAGGTGCAGATAAGGACAAGTGTGACAAGCTTATTGTTGCAACAACCGATACGGATGAAAGAGTAAGTGTGTTTGTTGAACTGAAAGGTTCTGATGTGGCTCATGCTGTGAAACAGCTTGATGCAACATTATCTTTTCCCCTGTTTGCTCGAAACAGAACGAAATGGACGAAAGCTAGGATTGTTGCAAATAAAATTCCTGCAAACACAGGAAGGTCTGTTGTTGAAAGAGCGAAAGTTGATTTCCGCAGAAAGTATAATTGTGAATTAATCTGTTTGAAGTCTGGTCAGCCTGACTTTTTGAGGCAAGACAAACTGAAATAGATTTCATTAGATAGCATTTGGTTATGGCAAGAAAATTATATCCTATAGGAATTCAGACATTTGAGGAAATCCGCAAGTTGGACAACCTCTATATCGACAAGACGGAATATATCTATCGTATGACACATACAGATGGAAAGTATTTCTTCCTGAGCCGACCTCGCCGTTTCGGCAAGTCGCTGCTGGTTTCCACCTTCAAGAGTTATTTCGAAGGCAAGAAGGAACTCTTCGAGGGGCTTGCCATCGAAAAGCTGGAGAAAGAGTGGAATGAATATCCCGTGCTGCACTTCAGCCTGGCTGGAGGCAAACATATGGAGAAGGAACAGCTGGATCGATACCTCTTATATATATTGAAGGAAAATGAGGATAGGTTTGGGGTGGATTGTGATTCTCCAGACCCAAACGTTCGTTTGCTCAACTTGATAAGAACAGTTACTGCAAAGACTGGCAAGCAGGCGGTGGTGCTCATCGATGAATATGATGCTCCGCTGCTGGATGTGGCGCATGAGAAGGAAAAACTCGATGTTTTGCGCAATACGATGCGCAATTTCTACAGTCCCTTGAAAGATTGCGAGCCATTGCTCCGATTTGTCTTCCTGACGGGCATCACGAAGTTCTCGCAACTCAGCATCTTCAGTGAGCTGAACAATATCAAGAATGTGAGCATGGACGAGCCTTATGCCGGTATCTGCGGCATCACCAAGGAGGAAATGTTGACCCAGATGAGCGATGACATCGATGCTCTTGCTGAGCAACTGGAACTTGGTAGGGAGGAAACCATCGAGGAACTCAAAGACCATTATGATGGTTATCACTTCACTTGGCCATCGCCAGATGTCTTCAATCCTTACAGTCTGCTCAATTGCTTTGCTGATGGCAGAATGGATGATTACTGGTTCGGCTCGGGCACACCTACCTATCTCATCAATATGATGAGAAAGTATGAATTCCTGCCTGCAGACCTTGGCGAGGTCATAGAGGTGGGCAAGAAGGACTTTGATGCCCCCACCGAAACGATGACCACCATCGTTCCTTTGCTCTATCAGAGTGGATACGTCACCATCAAGGGATATGACAAGCCTACAAAATTGTACCTGTTGGCATTGCCTAACCAGGAGATTAGGGTGGGGCTGTATGGAAGCCTCTTGCCTCATTATCTGACGGATAAGTCGGCGAAGGCTAACACGACCATTGCCAAGATGTCGGTATTGGTAAAGAAGGGGGATATGGATGCTGCCTTCTGCCTGCTGAACGACTTTCTGAATACGGTGCCGTATTGCGACAATACCAACTACGAGGGGCATTGGCAGCAGACGCTCTACATCATGTTCGCCCTGCTCACCAACTATGATATCCTCGTGGAGCAGCATACGGCGAAGGGCAGAATCGATATTACGATGGAGACGGCTGATACCATCTACGTGATGGAGCTGAAGTTCAACAAGAGTGTCGAGGAGGCTCTCGCCCAGATAGAGGCAAAGCACTATGCTGATGCTTTCAAGATGAGCGGCAAGAAGGTGGTGAAGATAGGCTTGAACTTCTCGGTGAAGGACGAGGTGAACAGCCTGGAATGGAAAATAGTATATTGAATGAACTTCCCCCATTCTTACTTTGATGTAAGGGTGGGGGATGCTTTTTTGTTCAAAATCGATTTCTATTCGTTCAGTTTTTGTTTTTTCTTGCAAAAATGTGAGGGGGATTCGATGTTTATTCGTATTTTTGTAGGCGAATACATAAAACAACATCAAAATATAAAAGTATGAAACTGAACGACATTCTTTCTGAAAATTTTCAGGCTGCAGAATGGGAAGCTAAAGGTTATCAGCTTCCTCAATATGATATTGCAGCAGTTGCCAAGAAGACTCACGATGAGCCTACTTGGGTTCACTTTGGCGCAGGCAACATCTTCCGTGCGTTCCCTGCCGCTATCCTCAACGATGCACTCAACACCGGTAAGTACGACCGTGGCGTCATCGTGGCGGAAAGCTTCGACTACGAAATCATCGACAAGGCTTATCGCCCTTACCATAACCTCTCGCTCCTGGTGAGCCTCCAGTCTAACGGCACCATCGAGAAGAAGGTCATCGCTTCTATCACGGAGAGTCTGAAGGCTGACAAGCAGTTTGGTGAGGATTGGGCTCGCTTGGTTCAGATTTTCCAGGCACCGAGTCTGCAGATGGTTACCTTTACCATTACTGAGAAGGGTTATTCCTTCAATGATGCCGATTTGACTCGTGGTCTCGATGCAGTCTTCGCCATGGGTAAGCTTACCGCGCTCCTCTACGAAAGATTCAAGGCAGGCAAGCTGCCGGTTACCCTTCAGTCAACTGATAACTGCTCTCACAATGGTGACCACGTGAAGGCGGGCGTGAAGGCGTATGCCGAGCGCTGGGTGAAGGATGGCATCGTGGAGGCTGATTTCCTGGATTATATCAACGATGACAAGAAGGTGACTTATCCTTGGTCTATGATCGACAAGATTACGCCTCGTCCTCATGAGAAGGTGCAGGCGATGCTGGCTGAGGATGGTTTCGAGGACAATGATACCATCATCACTGAGAAGCATACCTTTACCGCTCCTTTCGTGAATGCAGAGGAAGTGCAGTATCTCGTGTGCGAGGATACCTATACCAACGGCCGTCCGCCATTGGAGTTGGGCGGTGCGCTCTATACAACCCGCAAGACCGTGGATGAGGTGGAGACCATGAAGGTGACTACCTGTCTGAATCCGCTACATACGGCGATGTCTATCTATGGCTGCATGCTCGACTATACCCTGATTTCTGCCGAGATGGCAGATGAGGACCTGCGTGCCTTCATCCAGAAGATCGGTTATATCGAGGCAATGCCGGTGGTTACAGACCCAGGCGTATTGAACCCATACGAGTTTATCGGCACCGTAATCAACAAGCGTCTGCCTAATCCTTTCATGCCAGATGCTCCTCAGCGCATTGCTACCGATACCAGTCAGAAACTCTCTATCCGTTTCGGTGAGACCATCAAGAAGTATATCGACCGTGGTCTCGACAAGAGCAATCTCGTGCTGATTCCATTGGTATTGGCAGGTTACGCCCGTTATCTCAAGGCATTGGATGATAACCTGAAGCCATTTGAGCCATCTTCCGACCCATTGCTGGCAGAACTCCAGATCATCGTGGCTCCGCTGGAGGTAGGCAAGGCGGATCAGGACTACTCTTGCCTGAAGAATCTCTATTCTCGCAAGGATGTATTCGGACTCGATCTCTACGAGGCTGGTTTCGGCGAGCAGATAGAAGGCATGGTGAAGGAACTCTTCGCTGGCAAGGGTGCCGTAAGACAGACATTGCACAAGTACGTTGCTGCAAGATAATTCATTTTTTTGATTTAACCAATACATTATATATAAAGATATATGGAAAGAACATGGCGCTGGTTTGGCAAGAAGGATAAGATTACGCTTGCCCAGCTGAAACAGATAGGTGTGGAGGGTATCGTGACTGCACTGCACGATGTGCCTCTGGGTGAGGTTTGGACTCGTGAGAAGATTCACGAACTGAAGGAGTATATCGAGTCTTATGGTATGAAATGGAGCGTAGTGGAGTCGCTGCCGGTGGTGGAGACCCTGAAGTACGGCGGTCCTGACCGTGACCATCAGATTGAGGTATATAAGGAGAGTCTGAGAAACCTGGGCGAGGAAGGCATCAAGTGCATCTGCTACAACTTCATGCCGGTATTGGACTGGGCACGTACCGATTTGGCACACGAGAATCCTAACGGAGCCAACAACCTCTATATGAATTGGGGCGAGTTTGCCTACTTCGATATCTACATCCTGCAGCGTGAAGGTGCCCGTGAGGACTGGGCTGAATTCTCTAAGGAGCACAAGTGGGGCAGAGACCTCGTGGCTGAGGCTGATGAAATCAAGAAGACTTCAACACCAGAGCAGGATCATGCCTTGGTAGAGAACATCATCATCAAGACTCAGGGCTTTGTTTCTGGTAACTTCAGTGAGGGTGACTCGGCTCCTGTACAGAAGTTCCGCGACCTGCTGAAGCTTTACGATGGCATAGACAAGAAGAAGCTGCAGGAGAATATGAAATACTGGCTGGAGGCAATCATGCCAATCTGTGATGAGTACGACATCAACATGTGCGTTCACCCAGACGATCCTCCTTATCCTGTATTCGGCTTGCCAAGAATCATCGGCCGTGCCGAGGATATCCAGTGGATGCTCGATGCTGTGCCAAACAAGCACAATGGTTTGACTTTCTGTGCAGGTTCATTCTCTGCCGGCGAGCACAACGACTGTGTGGCAATGGCAAAGCAGTTTGCCGACCGCACCCACTTCGTTCACCTGCGTTCCTGCTACATCTTCCCTAACGGTAACTTCACCGAGGCTTCTCACCTGGGTGGCCGTGGCCATCTGATAGAGCTTTGCCGCATCTTCGAGAAGGCAGAGCAGGAAGGCAAGTGCAATTCGGGTCGCCGATTGCCGATGCGTGTGGATCACGGTATGACCTTTACCGATGAGCCAGGCGGTGTGTTTGATGAGAGCAACCACGGCCACAATGCCGGTTACACCCTCCTGGGCCGCATGTTTGCCATGGGCCAGATTCAGGGCGTCATCGCTACCGTGGATGATGAGCTGGGCATAGAGTACAAGCAGCCGGGATTTTATGATTAGTTTATAATTTTAGGCTTAGTTTATTGTTATAGACTTAGGCTATTTAGTGATTTGAAATTCAGGTTAGATAAAATACGAAAAAGACTAGCGTGCGTTTTTGCATGCTAGCCTTTTTTTGTGCTGAGTTTTTTTGTTATTGGCTAAATGTGCCGCTCATTATAGCCAATAATACTTAAAAATAGGTGCTATTGGCTAAAAGTTATATAAGAATTAGCCAATAATTGCTTTTTTCTTGCTATTTTTGCAGATGGTTAGAAATTAAAGCAGGAGAATAAGAAGATGAAGAATAATATCATAGGCAGAAAGAGTGAACAAGATACCTTGGCGCGTATTTACGAGTCAAGGCAGTCGGAATTTGTGGCTGTATGCGGACGCCGCAGAGTGGGGAAAACGTTTCTTGTGCGCGAATATTTTGAGCAGGAAATGGTGTTTCAGACATCAGGATTGGCGGGAGGAACCACACTGGAGCAGTTGAAAAATTTCTTTTATACGCTTCGACGTTACGACAGGAATGTAACCTCTGTTCCCCACGACTGGCTCGATGCTTTCGAAATGCTTATCACTTATCTTGATTCTTTAAACGGGATAGAACGCAAGGTGGTTTTTCTCGACGAACTGCCTTGGATGGATACTGCGGGTTCTAATTTTATTTCAGCCTTGGAGCATTTCTGGAATGGATGGGCTTCGGCACGTCGCGACATCGTTCTCATTGTCTGTGGCTCTGCCACTTCCTGGATGATGGATAAACTCATCAATAACCATGGTGGACTTTATGGTCGCCTTACCCATCGCCTTTTCCTGCAGCCTTTTTCTCTTGGGGAGTCGGAAGCTTTCCTGAAGACTAAGGGGATGATGTTGTCCAGATATGAACTGGCAGAACTTTATATGATATTGGGAGGAATCCCATATTATCTGAACCTTTTTGATGAGCGATTAAGTTTGGCTCAGAATATAGACCGTTTGCTGTTCAATCCCAATGGTCAGTTGTACAATGAGTTTACGATTCTCTATCGCTCTCTGTTTAAGGATTCTGAGGCATACGTCAAGGTGGTAGAATGCCTGAACGAGCGTGGCTATGGTATGATGCGCTCGGAAATAGCCGATGCCACCGGGATGAAGTCGGGCAAATCGTTGACCACGATTCTCGACAATCTGGAATCCTGCGGTTTCATCAGAAAGTATGTCAACTATGGCTGCTCCACCCGAAAGTCTCTCTATCAGTTGGTAGATTTCTTCACCTTGTTCTATTTCCGTTTCCTGCGCGATAGTTCATTCCGTAATCTTCTGTATTGGAGTAAGTTGCAGCGCACGCCCCGTTTTTATGCCTGGGCTGGAGTCTCTTTCGAGATATTGGCGATGAATCATATCGACCGGGTGAAGCAGCGGTTGGGAATTTCTGGTGTGGCTACCCAGTTGTATTCCTGGCGAAGCAAGAGTGATACCGGATCGGCGGAGCGGGCAGCCCAGATAGACATGGTGATAGAGCGTGGTGACAATACCATCAATCTTTGCGAAATGAAGTTTTCGGAAAGTGAGTTTGCCATCAATAAGGATTACGAGAAGATTCTGAGAAACAAAATCGTCCGTTTTATGGAGGAAACGAAGACCCGAAAGTCGATACAGCTGACATTTATCAGCAGTTATGGTCTTCAGCGGAATATGTATTCGGGCATTGCCCAGAATGAAGTGGTGCTCAATGATTTGTTTTGAGCTCCACTTCCTCCACATATTTCACTAATGAATCCTTGCCGTTGAGCAGGTAGTAATCTACGCGGACCACGTGGTTGATATCGGCATTACCCTTTACCTTGATGTGGCGGGTCTTGCTGTATATCATTGTATCGCGGCGGGATGGATAGGAGACGAGCTGGATGATGTCCTTGGTGGAACCACTGCCTATGTAGTAGATGCCCACACTATCCTTGCCGGCCTTGATTGCCGCCATCTTCGCCATCTTCTTGGCGTGGATAGCTGATGTATCTATCGGATAAAACTCACTGGCGGCTACCGTGTCGCCGTCGTGCTGATCGGGTGCAAACTTGCAGCTTGTACCCATTGTCGTGATAAAGGATGTGGCAGCCAGAGCTGCCACAAAACATAAAATTTTCTTCATTATTATTTTGAATTAATCGATTACATTTGTACAATCACCTCGTGCTTGCCTTCCAGGCAAGGAACGATGGTGCCATCGATGGCCTTTCCATCCACCGTAATCTGCTTCACGCCTTTCTCCCTGCCTTCTGGGTTCTTTACCACGATGTGGTATTCGCCGCCACGGAACTTGCGGGTTACCTCGTATTCAAGGGCGGTGCTTGGCAGACATGGGTCGATGTTCAATCCCTCGTAATCCGGTTTGATGCCGAGGATGAACTCCGACACGGTGTACCACATCCAGGCGGCTGTACCGGTTAACCAGGAGTTCTTGCCCTCGCCTGGCTTGGCGGCATCCTTGCCGGCTACCATCTGGCAGTTTACGTAAGGTTCTACCTTGTGCAGGGTTTGATATTTCTCTTCTACATAGCTTGGCAGAATCTTGGTATAATGGTTCCAGGCATCATTGCCACGTCCGGCAACGGTTTCGCCGATGATGACCCAAGGGTTGTTGTGGCAGAAGATGCCGGCATTCTCCTTGTAACCTTCCGGATAGGATGAAATCTCGCCCATCTCTACATGATAGGTGGTGTAGGCAGGGTTGTTCAGCACCATTCCGTGCTCGCACTCCAGACGCTCCTTGGCACTGTCCAAGGCCTTGGCGCAGAGGCCTTCTTCCAGTCCGATGCCAGCCATAGTACACCAGCCCTGACTCTCGATGAAGATCTTGCCTTCCTCGTTCTCATTGCTGCCTATCTTGTTGCCGAAGAAATCGTAGGCACGGAGGAACCATTCGCCGTCCCAGCCATGCTGCTTCACAGCCTCGTTCATCTCATCTACAGCCTGCTGCATGCGCTCGGCTTCTACCAGGTAATCTTCCTCGGCAAGTCCGGCTATCTCTCCTTCGCGGCAGTTGGATGCCTCCTTGGCAAGCTGCTTGCAGAGGGCGATGTAATCCTTGCCGGTAACAACAAACAGTCCGGCAATCATCAAGCTCTCAGCCTTGCTGCCTTCGCCCTTGTTCTCGGTGGTCTGGAAGCTCTCGTTCGGATCCCAGGAGAAGCAGTTCAGGTTCAGACAGTCGTTCCAGTCGGCTCTGCCGATGAGTGGAAGCTTATGCGGACCCAGGTTGTTGATGACGTGGTTCATCGAAATCTTCAGGTGTTCGAAGAGACTCACCTCGCTGCCTGGCTGGTTATCGAATGGTACCTGCTCGGAGAGGATGGAGAAATCTCCCGTCTCCTTGATGTAGGCTACGGTTCCGAAAATGAGCCAGCAAGGGTCATCGTTGAAACCGCCACCGATATCGTTGTTGCCACGCTTGGTGAGTGGCTGATACTGGTGATAGCAGCCGCCGTCTGGGAACTGGGTGCTGGCGATGTCGATGATGCGCTGGCGGGCACGGGTAGGTATCTGATGAACGAAACCTACGAGGTCCTGGTTGGAATCACGGAAGCCCATGCCTCTGCCGATGCCGCTCTCGAAGAAGCTTGCGGAACGCGACATGCAGAAGGTTATCATGCACTGATACTGGTTCCAGATGTTCACCATGCGGTCGAGCTTGTCGTTGCCGCTCTTCACGGTGAAGATGTTCAGCAGGTTATCCCAGTACTGGTTGAGTTCTGCGAAGGCAGCATCCACCTTTTCGGTGGTATCAAACTTGGCGATAAGCTGATGAGCTTTCTCCTTGTTGATTACCTTCTTGGCGCTGAACTTCTTGTCCTGCTCGTTCTCTACATAGCCCAGCAGGAAGATGAGGTCGCGGCTCTCGCCTGGCTGCAGGGTAACCTCGATACAATGAGATGCGATAGGGCTCCATCCGTGGGCAAAACTGTTGCGTGGCTTGCCTTCCATCACGGCTTCCGGTTCGGCAAACTCGTTGTAGAGTCCAATGAAGCTTTCACGGTCGGTATCGTAGCCCTGAATCTCGGTATTCACGGTGTAGAAAGCGTAGTGGTTGCGGCGCTCGCGATATTCGGTCTTGTGATAGAGGGTAGATCCTTCTATCTCCACTTCGCCTGTAGAGAAGTTACGCTGGAAGTTCTCCATATCGGTAGCGGCATTCCAGAGGCACCATTCCGCAAAGGAGAACACCTTGAGGGTCTTTACTTCCGCAGTCTGATTCTTCAGCGTCATCTTCTGGACTTCAGCCCAGGTGTGGAGTGGAACGAAGAAGAGGACGCTTGCCTCTACACCGTTCTTGCTGCCCGTGATGCGGGTATAGTTCATGCCGTGGCGGCACTCATAGCTGTCGAGTGGCGTCTTGCATGGTTTCCAGCCTGGATTCCAGACGGTATCGCCATCCTTGATGTAGAAGTAGCGACCACCGTTGTCCATAGGTACCCCGTTGTAGCGATAGCGGGTGAGACGACGGAACTTGGCATCCTTATAGAAAGAATACCCACCTGCTGTGTTGGAGATAAGCGCGAAGAAATCCTCGTTACCCAAATAGTTGATCCAAGGCCATGGGGTCTTTGGGTCAGTAATCACGTACTCGCGATTGGCGTCATCAAAATGACCATACTTTTTCTCTGCCATTGTTTTTTTAATGTTTATTTTTAGAATTTTTGCATGAATTTGGTGCAAAGATAATAAAAAGTTTCAGTTTCTAGGTTAGAAAACAGATATTTTTTGTATTTTTGCATTGAAAAGTTAGATGTTTAACAATTTGCGATTAACATAACATACAATTGGCTTATGAAAAGAAACATTATAACACTCCTCATAACCGTGTTTGCCATGTTGCAAGCAACGGCTCAAACCTACGACAACTTGTGGAAACAAGCTGATATCATCGCTCAGAAGGATCAGCCCAAGAGCGAGATAGGGGTGATGAAGAAAATCATCTCCAAGGCTACGGCGGCGAAAGACTACGGCCAGCTGCTGGCGGCTGAGATAAGGCAAGCTATACTCTGGAGAGAGATTTCGCCCGACTCGCTGACGCCCAATGTGAAGCGGATGGAAACGGAAGCACTGAAAGCGAAAGACCCCGTGCTGAAGGCTGTGAGATATGCCGTGCTCGGCAAGGTGTATAGGGAGGTGAATGGGAAGAAGAGCGAGGAGTTCTTCAAGAAAGCCCTGGAGCAGCCTGAACTTCTTGCCAGAAATGCTTCTACCGGGTATGTGCCGCTGACGCTGAAGGGTGTGGATGGCAGTTCGTTCAAGAATGATCTGCTGCATCTCATCGGTTTCGAAGCTGACAGCAAGGAGGCGTATCTGCTGATGTACACCTATTATAATAAGGTGGAAAATCGGGGTGCGGCTTGTCTCTGTGCCTACAAACTCATCGAGAAATACCGCCAGGATGATGTAAGAGAGGTTAGGAAGTCGAAGTATCTGAATACCATCGACTCGCTCATCCACGTCTATCAGGATATTCCGGAGGCAGGCGAACTTGCCGTGGAGCACTTCCGCTTCATGGAAGGTGCTACCGATGCCAAACCGCAGGATAAGCTCAACTATATCAACTATGCACTGAATAGATGGGGCGGATGGTCGAGAATGAATGTGCTGAGAAATGCGCAGAAGCGACTCACCGAACCGATGTTCCAGGTGCAGGATATGCCATTGGTGCTTCGCCCTTCGGAAAAAAAGTGGGTGCATCTGAATGTGCGCAATCTCCAGAATCTGAATATTCGGCTTTCCCGTCTCAATATCACAGCGGATAATGAATATGATGTCCAGAATGAGGCTACCTATAAGATGCTCCTGAAGAAGACCACGAAGCTGCATCAGAAGGATTTCAGCCGCAACTACTATGGTCGTCCGGATTACGAAGAGGTAAAGGATTCCATCGAAATCGGTGGCAATCTGCCGCTGGGTGCCTATCTGATGGAGGTGACTTCGGATAATACCGGCATCGCTCCGCAGCGAGAACTCTTCTATGTCAGCAATCTGGCGGTGATGATCCAGCAGTTGCCTGATGACAGGCATCGCTATGTGGTGGTGAATGCTACCGACGGTCAACCTGTTCCTGGTGCGAAGATAGTGCTCTATGACAGAAACTATGACGACAAGACGGGCAAGTTCAAGAGAGTCATTCATGCCCGAATGACGACAGATGACCAGGGCGAGGCTTATTTCAAGAATGTGGATGGAAACGTCTTGATTTCCACCAGCAATGACAAGTTTACGCCTGCCAAGGATATCTACCTCTCACGTGCCCGCTATTACGAGAAGAAGGATGATGAGGTGAAATATCAGTTGTTTACCGACCGTGCCATCTATCGCCCGGGCCAGAAGGTGCATGCCACAGCCGTTTCCTATATCGTGAAGAAAGGCCTGGATGCCAGTGTGCCGGGAAAGAGCATGGAACTGAAGTTTATCCTGAGGGATACCAACTGGAAGCAGGTGGCTGAGCAGAAGGCTACAACCGACGAATATGGTACGGCATCTGTGGATTTCGAATTGCCTCAAGGTGGACAGACAGGCATGTATCATGTATCCGTGAATAACCGAGCTAACAGTTCCTTCCGTGTGGAGGAATACAAGCGTCCAACCTTCGAGATTACCTTCCCGAAGGTGAACGAGAAATATACCTGGGGCGACACCGTGGTGGTGAAAGCTTCAGCCAAGACCTATGCCGGAGTGCCGGTGCAGGGTGCCAAGGTGGAGTATCAGGTGACCCGCAGAAATCAGCTCTGGTGGTGGGGCGCAGGCTCTGCCGGACAGTTGGTGAAGACTGACAGTTGCGTGACTCGTGAGGACGGAACCTTCGACGTAGAGATTCCGCTGGAGGCTTCCTTGTCAGAAAAAGACGAGGCTGATATGAGCGATTTCATGCGCATCGCCCGTTTCTTCAACTTCGAGGTCTCAGCCATCGTTACCGACATCAGCGGCGAGAGCCACGAGGGCGTGATGAGTCTGCCTCTGGGCACCAAGCCAACCATCCTCACGGTGGATCTTCCTAAACGTATCGAGACAGACAGTCTGAAGACGGTGACCTTTGCTTACCGCAATGCCAGCGGTATGGAGATATCCAGCAACCTGAAGTACCGCATCGACAAGGGCGAATGGAAGGATGCCGAGGCGAATGCGCAGATTTCTATGGCTGTATTGCCATCAGGTGTGCATGAGATGGAGGCAATCTGCGGACAGGACACCCTGCAGCAGAAGTTCACCCTCTTCAGCATCAAGGATACCCATCCGATGGAGCCAACCACTGAATGGTATTATCAGACGGCGAAGACCTTCCCGCGTGATGGAAAACCGGTATATGTGCAGGTGGGTTCTTCTGAAAACGGAGCGCACATCGTTTATTCCATCATCGCTGGCAACAAACTGCTGGAGAAGGGTGCCTGGGAGTTGGGCGACAGCATCGTTACCCTGCCATTCACCTACAAGCCGGAATATGCTTCGGGTGTGGTGATTAATTATAGTTTCGTGAAGAACGGCGAATGCTATACCAGAAAAATCAGCATCGCCCGTCCTTTGCCGGAGAAGAAGTTGAACATCACCTGGAAGACTTTCCGCGACCGTCTCACTCCGGGACAGAAGGAGAAGTGGACCTTGCAGATTACGACTCCCGACGGCAAGCCAGCCAAGGCACAGCTGATGAGTGTACTTTATGATAAGTCGCTCGACCAGTTGGCTGAACACACCTGGAAGATGTCGCTGGGATTCAGCCAGTGGTTGCCAGATTGCTATTGGAAGAGCAATCTGAAGTATTATGAGATGGGATTGTCGGGTACTTATCCTACCAAATATTACGATGAGAAGGAGTTGGAGGTGGATCAGTTTGATGGCAAATACTTTAGCTATTATGCTTATACGCAAGCGGTGGAGCTGAGCAAGTTGGAACGTTCTTCTGGCGGAACCGTTGAGTCTGTTCGTATACAGAAAGACGAGCTGGTTCAGGAAGAAGCGAAAGTCATGAGAATTCGTGGTTCTAAGATGGCTCGTGTCGGTGCTTTTGCTCCATCTGTCAACAAGGTTTTTGATGTAGTAGAGGAGATGCCGCAGTTTGCTGGCGGTTCAGGCTCAGACGCAGGACAGTTCCTCGACAAGGTTCAGATTCGTGAAAACCTGAACGAGACCGCCTTCTTCTATCCTGCCTTGGAGAGCGACAACCAGGGCAATGTGGCTATCAATTTCACCCTGCCGGAGAGCGTGACTACCTGGAAGTTTATGGGCTTGGCCCATGATAAGGAGATGAGAAACGGATGCCTGGTAGATGAGGCTGTGGCTCAGAAAACCGTGATGGTGCAGCCTAACATGCCTCGCTTCCTGCGTGAAGGCGATAAGGCTACCATCGTGGTGAAACTCTTCAATACCTCAGATAAGAAGGTGAGCGGCAATGCCCGCATGCAGATTCTGGATGCCGAAACCCAGAAGGTGGTTTGGCAGAAGACTCAGGGCTATCGCATCGATGCCGAGGGTTCTGCTACCGTCTCCTTCGATGTTCAAGGTCTGAAAGAGGGTGTATATATTAATAAGGTGGTGGCTGCCGGTAATGGCTACAGCGATGGTGAACAGCACTATCTGCCGGTTTTGAGCAACCGTGAACTCGTGGTGAACACCCTGCCTATCACCCTGCATCAGAAGGGTGAGCAGAACTTCGACCTGAGCAAGCTCTTCCTGAACAAGGAGGGCAAGCAGGCGAAGGGCGCAGAGGATGCAAAGGTGACCGTGGAATATACCAACAATCCAAGTTGGCTGATGGTCAAGGCGCTGCCGTCTATCAGCAATCCGGATGAGGAGGATGCCATTTCGCTGATGTCTGCCATCTACGCCAATACCATCACCACCCATATCCAGAAGACTCTCTCTTTGGATAATCATTCTCAGAAGAATCTCTCTCAGGAGAGCAACTGTCTGCAGAATCAGGTGGAGAAGCTGAAGAAGTTGCAGAACCCTAACGGTTCCTTCTCCTGGTGGAAGGGCATGAAGGGCAGCCGGTATATGACAACGTCGGTAGCCGAAATGATGGTTCGTCTGAATGCCGTTGCCGGTGTTCAGAAATCCACCGCCAAGATGCTGACTTCCGCCATCAATTATCTCTCCTGGCAGACTGCCCAGGAAGTGAGAGAAATGAAGAAGCAGGAGGAGAAAAAGCACAAGGTGAATCCTAGCGAGATGGCTTTGCATTATCTCTATATTGTCGCAATGGATGGGACTTGTGTGAAACTCAAAGCTCCTGCTTTGAATGACATGGATTATCTCCTCGGAAAACTGAAGAAGATGACGGGTTCGTTGACCATCTATGGCAAGGCGAAGGCTGCTGTGATACTCGCCCTAAACTACGATTACAAGACGGCTGCCGACTACTTGAAGAGCATGGAGGAATATTCCGTCTATCGTGAGGATATGGGCAGATATTATGATACTCGCAAGGCGTACTATAGTTGGAGAAACTATAAGATTCCAACGGAGGTGGCTGCCATCGAGGCTCTGCAGGCTTTGGATGCTCAGTCTATAGCTGCTATTTCATCAGCATCGTCTGCTATTAGCAAACAGCAGACCATCGAGGAGATGCAGCGCTGGCTTCTGATGTCGAAGCGTACCCAGGTTTGGGATACGCCAGTGAATACCGTGGATGCCGTCTATGCCTTTATGAAGGGTAATGAAAGCAACTGGAACAGAAAGGCTGAGAATGCTGTTCTGAAACTGGATGGCAAGCTGCTCCCGATGCCGCAGGATTCTACTACGCTGGGTTATGTCAAGACTGAAAAGGCGGGTAAGGCATCTACCCTGAGCATCAACAAGAAGAGCGATTATACCAGCTGGGGTGCCGTGTATGCGGAGTTCAAGCAGCCGCTTAGCGAAATAGCCTCTCTGGAATCGGGCATCAAGGTTAGCCGTAAGGTTGAAAACCAGAAGAAGGCGAAGGTGGGTGATAAGATCAAGGTCATCATCACCATTACTGCCGACCGTGACTACGATTTCGTGAAGATTGTGGACAAACGTGCCGCCTGTCTGGAGCCTGTCAGTCAGCTGAGCGGTTACCAGTGGGGTATGGAATGTTATGTTTCTCCTAAGGATAATACAACAAATTTCTATTTTGATCGTTTATCTAAAGGTAAGCATTTCGTAGAAATGGAATATTATGTTGACCGTAAGGGCGACTACCAGTCGGGATCCTGCACGGCAGAGTGTACCTACAGTCCGGAGTTTGGAGGTCGTACGGAGGCATATAAGATGACAGTTAATAATTAATATAAGGATTGATAATTACGAATAGAATAGTATGAAACGGATGAATATATTGATGCTTTCATCGCTGTTGGCGGTGTCTGCGTCGGCACAGAAAATAAGTACTCAGAGCGAGATCGTGGATTGTGGACAGGTAGTATTCCGCAAGCCGGTGACCGCTGAGTTCCTGATGAAGAATGAGGGCAGCAAACCGCTGATCATCCATCAGGTGTATAAGAGTTGCGGATGTACAGAAGTGGTGTATCCGAAGAACAGTGTGGCTCCTGGCGACAGCTTCTTGGTCAAGGCGGTGTATGATGCGAAGCAGATGGGCACCTTCCACAAGCAGATATGCCTCTATAGCAATGCATCGGAGGAACCTTTTATCCTCTCTATGCGTGGTAGGGTAGTGAGCAATGTGGTAGATTTCGCAGGTCCGTATGATGAACTGCTTGGCGAACTCAAGTCGGATGCCCAGGAGGTGGAGTTTGATGATGTAAACCGTGGCGACCGTCCGGTACAGCGCATCCATATCTTCAATCCTACAGAGGAGATGATGGAACCTGTGGTCATGCATCTTCCTAACTATCTCCAGGCGACGGTTTCGCCTTCCAAGGTGGCTCCTCACCGTTCTGCAGAGATTACCTTCGTGCTGGATTCGAAGAAGCTGCGTGATTTCGGCTTGAATCAGACTTCTGTTTATCTGGGTGAGCGTCCTGGTGACAAGATTGCTCCAGAGAAGGAAATCGTGGTTTCTGCCGTTCTCCTGCCAAGTTTCGACAAGTTGACTGCCGAGCAGAAGGAACTGGCTCCGAAGGTGGAACTCTCTACTACCGATCTGAATCTGGGAAGCTTCAACGGCAAGAAGAAGCGGAAGGGAGAAATCCTGGTTAGCAACCAGGGTAAGTCGGTTTTGGATATCCGAAGCATGCAGATGTTTACCATGGGCTTGCAGGTACAGCTGAAGAAGAGCAAGATTCAGCCGGGAGAGACCGTGAAGATGAAGGTGACAGCCGTGGCTGCCGATCTGAAGAAGTCGCGTGCCAAGCATCCTCGTATTCTCATGATTACCAATGATCCGGAGAATGCCAAAGTTGTAATTAGAATAAATGTAAAGTAATGCAGATAGAAATAGATAATGGTAGTGGTTTCTGCTTCGGCGTAACCACTGCCATCAAGAAAGCTGAAGAAGAGTTGGAAAAGGGCAGTACACTCTACTGCCTGGGTGATATCGTGCATAATGGTATGGAGGTGGAGCGCCTGCATGAGGCAGGGCTGATTACCATCGACCATGAGGAGATGAAGGAGCTTCACGGTGTGAAGGTGCTGCTTCGTGCCCATGGTGAACCCCCTGAGACTTATGCGCTGGCAGAGAAGAACAATATTGAGATTATTGATGCCACCTGTCCGGTAGTACTCCAGTTGCAGCGCCGCATCAAGAAGCAGTATGTGAGCAATCCGGAGGCGCAGATTGTCATCTTCGGAAAGAAGGGACATGCTGAGGTGTTGGGTCTGGTAGGACAGACCGAGAGTCATGCCCTCGTGGTAGAGAAGTTTGAGGATGTAGAGCATCTGAAGGAAGTAGGTAAGTTGGATTTCAACCGTGACATCTATCTCTATTCTCAGACCACCAAGAGTCTGGATGAGTTCCATCGCATCATCGAGTATTGCCAGGAGCATATCGTAGAGGGCGCAACCTTCAAGAGCTTTGATACCATCTGCCGCCAGGTGGCTAACAGAATGCCAAACATCGCCTCCTTTGCCAGCAAGCATGATGTCATCCTCTTTGTCAGTGGCAGAAAAAGCAGCAATGGAAAGGTGCTCTTCAAGGAGTGCAAGAGTGTGAATCCTAACAGCTATCAGATAGAGAGTGCCGAGGAAATCAATATGGATTGGCTGAAGGGGGTGAATACCGTAGGCATCTGTGGTGCTACCAGTACTCCTAAATGGCTGATGGAAGAATGCAAGGAGAAAATCATCAAGGATACCTTATCATAAAGAGAAACAGGTAATCTGATGATTCATCTCATCAAATAAAAACAGGTGATAAATCTTCTCACGAGGACTTATCACCTTCAAAAAACAGTAATTAACTCAAAATTTATAATCTATATCATTACTACCTTGTCATTATGTCTGCAAAGATAAATAAAACGACGTTTTTTTGCAAAGTCAATTCTTTAAAATGGCAGTTTTTTTATATTAAACTGAAATTTTAATATATTTTTGCAATCGTCTTTGGGCATTCTACGACAAAGTAGCTTTTTGTTACTTTTCTGCGGCTTTTTGATACTGTTTCATCAACCATTCCTTCTGTTCCGGAATTGTCATCTCACTGTTGTCGAGTGTGATGGCATCATCAGCCTTGCGCAAAGGAGAGGTCTCGCGATGGGTGTCAATATAGTCACGCTCCTCTACGTTTTTCAGAATTGCCTCGAAGTCGGCAGGCATTCCTTTCTCCTTGAGCTCATCGAAACGGCGCTGTGCTCTTACCTGAGAGCTTGCCGTAACGAAGATCTTCAGTTCTGCGTTAGGGAAAACGGTGGTACCGATGTCACGGCCATCCATTACGATGCCCTTGTCTTCGCCCATCTTCTGCTGCTGGGCTACCAATGCCTCTCTTACGAATGGGATGGCTGCCACTGGACTTACGTGATTGGAAACCTCCAGCGAGCGGATCTCCTTTTCTACCAACTCACCGTTGAGATAGCAGTCTGGGCGACCGGTTTCGGCGTTGAACTTGAAAGAGATGTGGATGTTTGGCATCTCAGCCTCTAACTCTGCTACCTTTACCTTGCCATCCTCATCGAAGAGCTGGTGGCGCAGGGCATAGAGCGTAACTGATCGATACATGGCACCTGTATCTACATACACATATCCGATTTCCTTGGCAAGATCCTTTGCCATGGTACTCTTTCCACAAGAAGAGTAACCGTCAATTGCTATTGTAATCTTCTTCATGTCTTTAAATCTGAAAAGTTTATCTGTTTTATAAATCTGTATTCTATAATTTGTAGTCGATATTCAGCAGCAGACTATTACTGCTGACATGGTATTTGCCGTAGGCGATGTTGAGATGGAAGCGCTCCAGATTGATACCGCCACCCAACGACCATCCGGCTCCGTGGCTGCTGGTTTCATCTTCTCCGTTTACGATTTTCATCTCATCGTGACGTCGGAAGTTATAGCCGGCTCCCACCCAGAGGCTTTCGCCCAAAAGCAGGTCGGCACCTAATACCGCATGGTTTCTGAGTCCCTTATCCCAATGGTTCAGGTTCACTAAGGTGGCTGAAACGCGGAAGGGAGTATTGATGAAGTGCTTGCTGACACCCACCTGTAGGTCGATCGGCATCTTCTCGTATTCTTCATCATAAGCCTTGAGCTGTCCACCCAGGTTTCTGGCTACTGCGGAAACCGACCACTCTTCTTCCGAATCGTAGTAGTTGAGTCCCAGATCCACTCCCATGGCGATGGAGTTGTAATCACCGATATACGAGGTGATGAATTTGGCGGTGATACCACCCACGAGGCGTTCGCTGAGCAGGTAGGAGAAAGTACCCGCCAGGCAGATATCCTTAGCCGAGAATTCACCCATCTGGATGTTGTTCTCATCGGTCTGCTTCATCTTGCCATAATCCACATACTGCGCCGATACCGCCCACGAAGCCTTCTCTCCGGCGATGCGGTTGAATGAAGCTGATGCCATATTCACCCCCTTCATATAGTTCATGTAGTTGAAGTTGAGGGTACGGTCGTTCACCGAAACCAGCAGGGCTGGGTTATGGAAAGCAAGTGCCGCATCATCTTCTATCAAGGTGATGTTATCGCCTCCCAAGGCGGCAGCATGGGCACTGACGGGGAGTCGGAGGAAGTTATACCCCGTCTGACTCTCTTGAGCCCCCATTTTTGTCGCGAAAAGCGTCAATATAATGGAAAAAACAACTTTTTTCATTTAAAATATCTAATTCTTTGGCAAAGATACGGCTTTTTTGAGAAATAAGACGTAAATTTGCAATGTTTTCGTAGAAAATAACGAAAGAGAATGTAAAATATTGCAGTTTGGACCCCAAAAACGGGTGAACAAGTCTGCAAATAGTAGATAATAGATATTGTGGAAATAAAGAAATCAGATCGTGCACAGTTGGAGGACAAGCGGGTAACCTTTTTCCTGCTGGGACTCCTTATTGCCTTTACGCTTCTTTTTGTAGGATTGCAATATTCCAGAAATCCGCAGGGAGATGACGACTGGGCAGAGAACTTTGAAGATCTTTCGCAAGATATGGAAATGTCAACTCCGCCCGACCAGAAAGATATGGTGAGTGCGGAGGCTATGGCGAAGGCACCTGCCTCGCAGGCTATCACCCAGGAGGTGAAACCTACCGAGCAGCAAATGGTCAGGAAGACACCGGAAAAGATCAGTACTACTACCAGCTCGCTGGTAATCGGTGATGGTTCGGGCGTGGTAGAAGGGGCTGACGTCAAGGAGGCGGCTCCTGAGACAGCGGTGGATCCGGCAGATACACAGGCTGAGGCTCCTATCAAGTTTACCGTGGTGCAGAAGATTCCGGAGTTTCCGGGAGGCTGGTCGGCATTTATGCAATGGCTCACCAAGAACCTGAAGTATCCGCAGGTGGCACAGAACAACAAGGTACAGGGCACGGTGGTGGTAACCTTCATCGTGAACAAGGATGGAAGCATCGCCAATACCAAGGTAAGTACCTCGGTGGATGCTGCCCTTGATGCTGAAGCGCTCCGCGTGATGAAGATGATGCCCAAATGGAAACCGGGTATGGACAAGAACAAAGTGTGTCGTACCATGATTGCCATTCCGGTGGTATTCCAGTTATAAAAGATAAAATAACGAAGTACCCAATTTCAAGACAGATTATAAATCAGATATTATAAATTAGAAATATGATAGATATGAAGACATCAGAAGAATTATTGGTAATGGTGAATGATTTCCTGGCAAATCTCCCATACAATCGTAAACCATTGTCGCTTTACGAACCGGTGAAGTACGTACTCTCTTTAGGTGGAAAGCGTATTCGCCCTGTTTTAATGCTCTTGGGATACAATCTCTTCAAGAATGATCCTGAGAAGATTCTGATGAATGCGATAGCTCTTGAGACTTATCACAACTATACGCTCTTGCACGACGACCTGATGGATAATGCTGACCTCCGTCGTGGTCATGAGACTGTACACAAGAAGTGGGATGCCAATACTGCTATCCTCTCCGGTGACAGTATGCTGGTGTTGGCTTACGAGAGAATGGCACAGTGCGACGATCAGCATCTTGCCAAGGTGATGAAGCTCTTTACTACTACTGCCCTTGAGATTGGAGAGGGACAGCAGTATGATATGGAGTTTGAGAACCGCAATGATGTGAAGGAAGAGGAATATATCGAGATGATTCGCCTCAAGACCAGTGTGCTTCTGGCTTGTGCCCTGAAGATTGGTGCCATCCTGGCTGATGCTTCTGCTGAGGATGCTGACAATCTCTATAAGTTTGGCGAGCAGATTGGCTTGGCTTTCCAGCTGCAGGATGATTTCCTCGATGTATATGGTGATTCCAAGGTGTTTGGTAAAGCTATTGGTGGTGATATCACTTCCAACAAGAAGACTTTCATGCTCATCAATGCCTTCAACCATGCCAACGATGCCCAGCGTGCTGAACTCCAGAAATGGGTGGATGCCAAGGAATTCGACCGCAATGAGAAGGTAGCTGCTGTTACCCGTCTCTATAACGAGATCGGTATTGACAAGATGGCACAGGATAAGATTGCCTATTACTTCGAGCAGAGCAAGAAGTATCTTGATGCAGTGAATGTGCCTGCTGATCGCAAGGAAGAGTTGGCGAAGTATGCACAGAAAATGATGAAGCGCCAGTACTAATCATAAAGTTCAAAGTTCAAAGCTCAAAGTTCAAAGTAAAGAAGTTCAATGTTCAAAGTAATAGATACGCATACTCATCTCGATGCAGAAGAGTTTGATGAGGATAGAGCGGAAGCTTTCGCTCGTGCCAGGGAAGCGGGGGTAGGCAAGGTGTTCTTGCCTGCCATCGACGTGAAGACCACGCACGCTGTCCTGGCATTGAGTCGGGAATATCCGGGTTATGCCTATCCGATGATTGGTTTGCATCCTGAAGAGGTGAAGGCAGACTGGAAGGATCAGCTGGCTGAACTCCGAAAGATGCAGATTTCCGATTTCATAGCCATTGGCGAAATCGGACTCGATTATTATTGGAGCCGTGAGTTTGAGCAGGAGCAGTTGGAGGCATTCGAGGAACAGGTGAAATGGTCGGTAGAAACCCGTCTCCCCCTGATGATTCATTGCCGCAAGGCACAGAACGAGATGGTGCACTTGCTTCGTCAATATCAGAAAGAACTGCCTGGCGGCGTGTTCCACTGCTTCACCGGCAATCAGAAGGAGGCTGAAGAGCTTCTCTCTTTCGATAACTTCGTGCTGGGTATCGGCGGTGTTTCTACTTTCAAGAGCAGTCATCTCAGAGAAGACCTTCCGGCTGCGGTTCCTATGAATCGCATCATCCTGGAGACCGACAGTCCTTATATGGCTCCCGTGCCTTATCGTGGCAAGCGCAATGAAAGCGCCTTCGTGATAGAAGTGCTCAAGACTCTGGCGAAAGCATACGGAGTGAGTGAGGAGGAATTCGCTGAACAGACGAATAAGAATGTAGAAAGCGTCTTTCACCTGAATTAAATTAGGAAAGCGTCTTTCCCCTATGAAATAATAAAAATTATAAGCTTAATATTAAAACCAAACGATTCATTATGACTAGAAAAGTGATTTTGGCTGCTATGTTGATGGCAGCATTTGCACAGGGCACTCAGGCACAAGACCTGAGCGGCCAGCGTTCTGAAAAGCAGGACGTGCACATGATTCCTGGTAAAAAACTGGATCATCACGGACTCATCGTGAGTCCTACACCACATCTCCTGAATGTGGATGCTGCTAACCGACTCGACCTGCAGAAGGGTGTCAAGGTAATCGACAAGAAAGGTAAGTTTGCTGATGATGTGAAGTTCCTTACCGCTAACGCCAAGGGCATTCGCCTGACCATCGATTTCGGTGAGAAGCTTGCTGCTAAAGCAGGAGTGAAGCCTGTATCGGGTGCTTACAGCCTGAAGGCTGATGCCAAGGGTATCCAGATTGTGGGATACGATGAGCGTGGCGCTTTCTATGGCTTGCAGACCTTGCGCCAGATTGTAAACAGCGAGATGGCAAAGGGCCAGATGCCTTATACCACTTGCAACGACTACCCTGATCTTCCAAACCGTGGTGTGGTAGAAGGTTTCTATGGTGAGCCTTGGTCTCATCAGGTGCGTCTTTCCCTCATCGATTATTATGGAAAGAACAAGATGAACACCTATCTCTATGGTCCAAAGGATGATCCTTATCACAGCTGCCCTAACTGGCGCTTGCCTTATCCGGAGAAAGAGGCTAAGAACATCAGCGAACTCGTACAGGCTTGCCGTCGCAACCGTGTAGATTTCGTGTGGGCTATCCATCCTGGACAGGATATCAAGTGGAACGAGGAAGACTATCAGAACCTGGTTCACAAGCTTGACTTGATGTACGACCTCGGTGTACGTTCTTTCGCTATCTTCTTTGATGATATTTCCGGCGAGGGTGCCAACCCAGTGAAGCAGTCTGAACTCTTGAACCGCCTGGCTAAGGAGTTTGTGAAGGCTAAGGGTGATGTTACACCGCTCGTGATGTGTCCTACCGATTATACCCGTCTCTGGGCGAATCCAAAACCAACCGGTTCTCTGGCTATCTTCGGTAATACCCTCGATCCATCTATCAATGTATTCTGGACAGGTGATGTGGTATGTAGCGACTTGACCCGCGAGACGCTCGACTGGGTGAACTCCCGTATCAAGCGCCCTGCTTATTACTGGTGGAACTTCCCTGTAACCGATTATGCACGCCATATCATCATGCAGGGTCCTACCTACGGTTTGCAGACCGACCTGACCAATAAGGATCTCTGTGGTTTCGTGAGCAACCCGATGGAGCATGGAGAAGCTTCCAAGCTGGCTCTCTACGGTGTAGCTGACTATGCATGGAATATCGCCAACTATAATCCGCTCGACAACTGGGAGCGTGGTCTGGTAGATCTGACTCCAGAGGCACACGAAGCTTATCGCACATTCGCTATGCACTCATGTGATACAGAAACCGGTTATCGCCGTATCGAATCATGGGAGACCAAGAGCTTCCGCATCGACAACTTTACAGATGCAGAGTTCAATGCTTTGCAGAAGGAATTTGAAAAGGTGAAGAATGCACCTGCTCAGATGGAGGCAAACTGCAAGAATGCCTTGCTGATGAAGGAACTCCGTCCTTGGTTGACTGAGTTTGGCAAATTGGGTAACCGTGGCTTGAAGACCATGCAGCTCATCAAAGAGTACAAGGCTGGTAATGACCAGGCATTCTGGGATGGCTATGTCAACAACCGTATGAGCAAGGAAGATGTGGCTGCTTACGAGAAGCATAAGTCTGGAACCATGGTATTGCAGCCATTCTATGAGCAGTCTATGGATGATATGGCTTCTGGCTTCTTCAAGAAGTTGACTGGCAAGGTGCCTGCTTTCTATAAGGGTATCGGTACTTACGCAACCTTGAGAACTACCCAGAGTAAGGCGATGTTTGACAACGATTCTACTACCTATTATACATCAGGAAATAGTCAGAACACTGGCGACTGGATTGGTGCAGACTTAGGTTGTGTTCGTTCTGTTTCTGAGGTCAGAATCCTCCAGGGACGTAACTCTGTAGATGATGTGGATTACTTTGACAATACCGTTTTGGAGTATTCTCTTGACAAGAAGGAATGGAAGGCTCTTACCGGTGAGTTGAAGAAGCAGTATGTCATCAACTGGAAGACCGATTCTCCTGTTGAGGCTCGTTATATCCGCATCAAGAAGTTGAAGTCTGACAAGCGCAACTGGGCTGCAGTCCGTACCTTCGAGGTGAACCCAACTACTCCGGATCGTTTGAGCTTCCCTGTTGAGGCAGGCAATCTGCAGGCAGCGATGTATGGTTTCGATGAGAACCCTTGCACCTCATTCACCAACGAGGGCACCCTTACTATGGGTGTAGAAAAGAATGTAAAGGGTTACACCCTGCTGTTGAAGTTGGCTCCAGGCAAATCATTGGTTTGTCGCCAGTTGAATGCCAAGGGCAAGGTATTGGCAACAACCAACATCGACCAGTCATTCTGCAAGATAGAATTGGTGAAGAAGGCTGCCAAGGTTCAGATTGAAGGCTCAGCAGAAATCTTCGAGATTATTCCTGAAAAATAAGATTGGAAATTTGATTATACTCCTAGGCAGGGGATAACAAATAACCAATACGCCCTGAAAGGGCAGAAGCTCTTAGCCCAGGGCATCGCCCTGGGTTAAACATGCAATCAACAAGGCGCCCTGAAAGGGCAAAAGCTTTAAAATAGATGCTTTTGCCCTTTCAGGGCGCTTGTTTTATACGTTCTCTAGTTAAAGAAATGTAAAAAGCAAACGAATATGTGGATTTTCGAATAAAAAGTGATAATTTTGTACTTCGAAACTGGAAAGGTGCTCGAGTGGCTGAAGAGGCACGCCTGGAAAGCGTGTATTCCCCTAAAGGGAATCGGGGGTTCGAATCCCCCTCTTTCCGCTTTTTTATATATATAATAAGGTATATATGATTATGAAGAAAAATACAGCTATTGCGCGTTTCGCAATATTCATTTTCACAGTAATGTGTTCTCTGCCTGTCATGGCACAAGACGAGAATATCGGATTTCATCAAGCTCTTAAGACGAAGTTCATAGAGGGTAATGCCGGCTTTATGTCGCTCGTTGCCATCGCTCTCATTGTGGGTCTGGCTTTCTGTATTGAGCGCATCATCTATCTCAGCCTTTCTGAAATCAATGCCAAGAAACTGATGCAGGATATCGACCAGAAGGTAGAGACTGGGGATGTGGAAGGTGCCAAGGAACTTTGCCGCAATACCCGCGGACCTGTAGCTTCTATCTGCTATCAGGGATTGATGCATATAGATGAGCATCTCGATGATATCGAGCGCTCGGTAAGTGGATATGGCACCGTGCAGGCTGCCAACCTGGAGAAGGGATGTTCCTGGATCAAGCTCTTCATCGCCATGGCTCCTTCCCTCGGATTCCTGGGTACGGTGATTGGTATGGTGATGGCTTTCGACCAGATTCAGCAGGCGGGAGATATCAGTCCTACCATCGTGGCTTCGGGTATGAAGGTGGCGCTGATTACTACCATCTTCGGTATCATTGTAGCCTTGATTTTGATGGTGTTCTATAACTATATCCTTTCCAAGGTAGAACATCTCACCAGTCAGATGGAAGAATCGGCTGTTACATTGATGGATATCATTGCCAAGAGAAAATAGCTTTATCTTTGAATCTATGGTTAAATTTCAATTTTCAAAATCGAATTCAAAGGCGAAAAATAAGTCTGCCGAACAGATATCTCAGAAGGTTTTCCGTCTGATGATAGGTTTGGCTGTGCTGGTTTTCGGTCTGTTCTATCTGATAGGTTATGATTTGCCTTTCGATGAGAACCCCGACTTCAATGCCCCTCTTTTTACCGATGTGCTCATCTTCCTGATGTGGCTTTTCCTGATAGGAGGAATAGGCTTGGCGGTCTATTCGATGGTGAAGGATTACCGGAGCAGCAAGTCGGAAGCTGTGGTGAATGGTGTGCCGGTGCGTCGTATCTTCCGCATCACCTGGCTTACCTTGCTGGCAGTTCTGGTCTTGACTTTCCTCTTGGGAGGTTCCGATCCGATGCTCATCAATGGCGAGAACTACGCCGACTGGTTGTGGCTGAAACTTTCTGATATGTTTGTCATCACCTCGCTGCTGATGTTGCTGGCAGGCATTGGAGCCGTTTGCTTCGGCGCCACCCGATATATCCGAAAGAAGCAGTAACAGCCTGTAATTATCAATCAAAAAAAATAGTTAGTATCATATCATAACGCAATGCTGATAAGAAGGAATCGTAACGAAACTCCGGGATTGAATACCACCTCAACAGCCGACATCTCGTTTATGCTGCTGATATTCTTCCTTGTAACCACATCCATGGATGTGGATAAGGGATTGTTGCGCCAGCTGCCTTCGCCTGAACCTCAGAAGAAGGAACAGCAGGAATCGGTAGTGGATAAGAACAGTCTGATGGCGATTCATCTTACGGCTGGAGATACGTTGCTGGTGAACAACCAGCCGATGAAGCTGGAAAATCTGAAGCAGGAAGCCGTCCGCTTGGTACATCGCCTGGGTAAGAAGCATCTGATTTCCATCGAGAGCGACCGTGATGCCAATTACAACCTCTATTTCCAGATGCAGAATGAGTTGATGGAAGCCTATGCGCAACTTCGCAATGAGGCAGCCCAGAAGAAATATCATAGAGACTTTGCGCTTTTGAACAATGATCAGAAGGAGCAGGTGCGTAAGCTCTGTCCTCAGCGCATTACGGAGTCGTATGCCAATGCGATGACTCATGAAGACAAGAGTGTAGATGCTGATGCGGAAGAGAAACAGGAAACCCAGTCAACCCAGGAGAAAGGAGGCGCCAAATGATGAATTTTCGTAAAAAATCGCATTCGGTTCCGGAATTGAATACGTCATCTTTGCCGGATTTGATATTCTCGGTACTCTTTTTCTTTATGATCGTTACCCACATGCGACAGGTTACCTTAAAGGTGGAATGTCGTATGCCGGAAGGAAAGAATCTCACACGCCTGACCAAGAAGTCGGCTGTAAGTCATATTTATATAGGAAGACCAACCAAGGATCTGCAGGGCAAATACGGCTCAGGTACCCAGATACAGATGAATGACAAGTTTGCCAGTGCTTCTGATGTGCAGGATTATATCTCTGCTGAGAAGAAGCGGATGTCGCCTGAAGACCAGAAACTGATGACCGTTTCCATCAAGGCAGACCAGGATACCAAGATGGGAGTGATTACCGATGTGAAGCAGGCGCTGCGCCAGGCAAAAGCACTGAAAATAAGCTATTCTGCTGTTGAAAATAGGAAATAATATGCTCTAAAAGGAAAAATAATATTAATTTATTATTTTTTTTATTAGAAAAGTTGCTTTTTCTAAAGAAAAGTGCTACCTTTGCAGGCAAATAATAATTAATTATGGCAAAACAAGTATTAGATTCATTAGATAGGCATATTCTGAAGCTGATTTCTCAGGATGCCCGAATTCCATTTCTGGAAGTAGCACGTGCTTGTAATGTAAGCGGTGCTGCCATTCATCAGCGTGTAGCTAAACTCACTAACCTTGGCATTATTAAAGGCTCTCAATTTGTTATCGATCCAGAGAAGATTGGTTACGAAACCTGTGCATATATGGGATTGTTCCTCAAGGAACCTGAGAAGTTTGATCAGGTGGTAGAAGAACTCAAGAAGATTCCTGAGGTAGTAGAGTGTCATTATACTACGGGCGGTTTTGATATGTTCATCAAGATTTATGCAGTCAACAACCACCATCTCCTGGAGATTATCCACGATAAGTTGCAGCCATTGGGTCTTTCCAGAAGCGAGACCATCATCTCCTTCAATGCAGCCATCGACCGTCAGCTTTCTCTGAAGGATATCCAGCAGGTTTCTGATGAGGAAGATGAGACAATAGAAGAATAGGAATTTATTCAACCGTACAGGTCGAATTTATTTTCTGATATAGGTGAGGAATGAGAACGGCAATCCGTTTTCATTCCTCATTTCTTTTTCCGTCACTTCCCAGGCAGAACTGTCGATGGCAGGGAAGAAGGTATCAGCCTGTTCCGGCTCCTTATCTACGATGGTGAGATAGAGTTTCCGGGTTGCAGGAAGAGCCTGGCGATAGATGCTTTCTCCGCCAATGATGAAGATTTCTTCCGAACTGGCTATTCCTGCATCTTCCTTGGGGGCAGACAAGGTATCGCCTTGCGCAGCCCTGAGTGCTTCTTCCAGGGTAGGATATACTTCGCCCCCATCTATCTCTTTCAGACTTTTAGAGACAACGATGTTGCGGCGATGTGGAAGAGCACCGTTAGGGAGAGATTCAAATGTCTTTCTGCCCATCACGATGGTATGCCCCGTGGTAAGTTCACGGAAGCGGACCATATCTGATGGTAAATGATAGAGCAGTCGGTTCTGGTAGCCGATGGCTCTATTGTCTTTAGAGATGCAAGCGATGATGCTGATCATATTCATTCCTGATGACTGGTTCTTCTTGATGAATTCTTATCTTGTTTCTTGATACTTATTTCTTGCTGATAACACTTGGCTCTTCCGGCACGTGGCTGCTCTTGATTTTCCACTCTTGTGGATAGAGATTGTTGGCACGGTTGCCGATGTTCTTCTCCCAGCCCAGAGCCATCTGCTGATAGGTAACGAGCACGTAGCCTTTAGGGGTGTCTGCAGGAAGATTCACAGCCTCTTTGCGCAGGTAGCGGATGGCATCCTCGTAGGAGAGTTCTACCTGTGGGAAAACCTCTGTGTTGAGTTCGGTGGAGAGTGCCAGACTCTGGTCGGGAATGATGTCTTTGCCCTTGGTTGTTCCCAGTTTGATGCCGGCATGTATCACCTTCAGGTTTCTGGCAGCATCCTCATAGATGCCTTTCCATCGGCTTGGAATGGCATAGAAGTTATCGTCTTCGGCTATCGTTTCATAGTCGGAAGACTTCAGCCAGTCTGTTGGAACCTGCAGACTCTTTCCCTTGTTTCCTCTGTTCTTTCCTTTATCCTTGTTCTTGTCTTTCTTCTTCTTTTTATCCTCCTTCTCCATTTCCGGTTCTCCCTCTTTTCTGAGTACAGCGAGGAAGATGCCTTCTCCGCGGGTCTTGCCTGGGAGAAAACGATAGACAGGGATGTCTGTGCCGATGAGATTGCCCGTGATATTCCATGCTTCATCGATATCGTTGAGTGCAATAGCATCAGCCCCCAGCTCCTTACAGATCCAGGCGATATTCTCTTCGTCTTCGTGGGCATTGAAGGTGCAGGTAGAGTAGATGAGGAGACCGCCTGGTTTCAGGCAGTTCCAGATATCGCTTACGATTTCGCGCTGCAGATGCCAGCAGTTGTCCACATTCTGCAGGCTCCATTCGCTGATGGCGCCATCATCCTTACGGAACATACCTTCGCCGGAGCAGGGAACATCAGTGAGGATCACATCAAACTGAAGCTTCGACTTCTTGTAGTCGCGTGGATAGTTGTTGGTGACGATCATATCGGGATGGCCGAACTTCTGGATATTCTCTGCAAGAATCTGCGATCGGGTGCGCATCGGTTCGTTGCTGAAAAGAAGACTGCCTTCCGGCAGGGCAGCACGTACGGCGGTAGATTTTCCACCTGGAGCCGCACAGAGATCGAGCATCATCACGGGTTCGTGAACGAGTTGTCGGATCACCAGATCCACGAACATGGAAGAAGCCTCCTGCACGTAATACTTTCCGGCATGGAGCCATGGGTCGAAGGTGAAGTTAGGACGGGTGGAGAGATAGCGGCCGGTGGAAGGGCACCATGGAATCGGTTCGCCCGCAGCATCTTCTCCCTCCTTGCATTTGAAAGGATTGAGACGGATACTGGTAGGTGCTTCTCCCTCGGTGATGCCCTGTTTCAGTTGCTGGAACAGTTCATCGCCCATCAACTCTTGGGTATATTGGATGAAATCTTCTGGTAATGTCTTCATATTATGCCTTTATTCTTGATTTTGTTTGCAAAAATAAGAAAAATTTTGTTTCTTTGCAACTAATTTCCCAAGAGATGCGTCTAAGACATAGAAAAAATAATAAATAACAAGGTAAAACTATAAAAATATTGTTAGATATGAAGAAAGCGATATTAACATTGGCGCTCATCATGAGCATCGGAGCTACCCAGGTGTCTCTGGCATCTTCGGCTCCAAAACATCGTTATCATCCCACTACCCAACAGGTGGATAAGCAGGCTTCTGCCGGGCAGGCATCCGCAGCTCAGGATGATGAGGCTATTGCTGCCTATTCTGATACAACCGCAACGGATACTTCCGACTATGCTGATGTAGATGACAATGACAACCGTTCTTATCATTCCAAGTACAGTCTGGGCAACTATGATGATCCTTTCGATTTCATCGGTTCGGTATTTGGTGGCGGAGCGCTGTCGGTTATCATCATCTTCTGTATCATCTTCGGTCTGCTGTTTGTCTTTGCTCCGCTGATCATCGTGTTCCTGGTTATCAGATATTTGATTCGCCGCCACAACGACCGGATGAAGTTGGCGGAGATGGCGATGGAGAAGGGCATCAATGTTCCGGAAAGCGACCGTCCGATTGACAAACAAAGCGATGAATATCTGGTGAAGCGAGGATTGAGAAATGCCTTCCTGGGAGCTGGCTTGTGCGCCATGTTCGCTTGGTGGGAAGCTGACTTCCTGGCGGGTATCGGAGCCCTGGTTTTCTTCTATGGATTGGGACAGACCCTGATAGGTTCGCTTCCAGCCATCAAGGACTGGTGGAAAAACCGTCATGGCAATCAGGGCACGGGGTATAATGGAACTCCGGTATAAAGAATCAAGGAAAGATAAGTTATTAGTTAATAGATAGTGGAAAAGTTATCCGATATTTCTCTCGTCACGAAGGTGGTGATGCTTCACGACCGCAAGTCGTTCGACTTGCTGGTCAAGAAGTATCAATCACCTATTCGTGGGTTCTTCCTACGGCAGACGCTGGGGGATGCGCAGCTGAGTGACGACTTGGCGCAGGATACCTTTGTGAAGGCTTATACCCATCTGGCGAGTTTCAAGGGTACAGCCAGCTTCTCCACTTGGCTTTATCGTATCGCCTATAATGTGTGGTATGATTATACCCGCAGTCATAAGGAAACACAGGATATTGATACGCCGGCGGTTGCCCGACAGAATGCGCAGGGGGTGAATACCGGACTGAAGATGGATTTGCTCAATGCCCTACGGATATTGAGCGAGAACGAACGGACGTGCATCACGCTGCAGCTGATGGATGGTCTCTCTATAGATAAGATAGCAGAAGTGACGGGAATGGCGCAAGGCACCATCAAGTCGCATCTCTCTCGTGGAAAACAGAAACTTGCAAGTTACTTAAAGCATAATGGTTATGACCGATAAAATGATTGATAATATAAATGGTGTGGAGCTTGAACCGCTGAGCGCCACAGACGATCAGCTCCTTCAGGCTTTCTTTGCCGATAACAGGATGGAGGAGATTCCGGATGATGGATTCTCTGATAGGGTGATGCAGGCATTGCCGGGTCTTGATCCGGAAAAGACTGTGCTGGCTCTTGATCAGGATCAGGCTTTGGCTAAGCGTCTTCGATTGGAACATCTGTGGACGGCAGCCTGTGTGGCTGTCGGCGTAGTGGCTGCTGTGGTTTGCCAGGGATGGGAGCAGATACAGGGCTGGCTCTTCTCTATGAAGATAGATTTCCTGCTGACCGGTTCCCGTGCTCTTACCCATGTGCTTGATGCGATCATGCAGACGCAGAATCTCCTGATGATGCTCGCCGGCATTTTCGTTCTCATCATGGTTTGGGGATTTAATGAGCTGGCGGATGCCAGATGATAGGAATATAGGTATAAAACATGTCCGATAACTCTTTTGCTAAACAATATGTGTTAAATTTGGGGAGTGGCATACAGAAAATGATAAAATCTGACACGTAATCCAACTATTTTTCGTACTTTTGCAAAAAGTTATCTCTATACGATTAAGATTATGCACAACAAGAACCTATCGACTTGGCTTCCACAACCGTCATGTATGGTTGTTGCTGAGGACATAAAGTAGAATAGGATTTATGAAACCGGATGGTACGAGTTCTTTTTCTACAGCCGACGAGAAACTTGTTTCTCCAGAGGGCAACCACGTTACAGAGCCAGACGTAAAGACTGGTTCTGCGATAAAGAAGTATCGTCACTCGGATGGAACAACCTGGTCTTACATCTTCGTTCACAACAGTAAAGTGAAGAAGTTGGAAATGCTGTTGGAGGAGGACGGAAGAACCTATTTCGTGCATAAGACAGTCCGCTATTTCAGAAAACAAGGCAAACATAAGGTACGGCATCAGAAAGTGCCGACCGTCAGCGGTCTGGTCTTCTTCCAGGGTTATCCCAAAGAGATACAAGCCTATCTCGACCAGTACATCCCAAACGTTCGCCTATGCAAAAATTGTAGCACTGGCAAGGTGGCAGAGATCCCCGATGCGCAGATGCAACCCTTCATGCGTGTCGCAGAGACATCACCTGATCGCATCCGTTTCCTGCTCCATCCTTACCATTATTATGCTCGCAATCGCATCCTCCTCCGTATCACCACAGGTGAGTTGGCAGGACTGGAAGGTTATATCATCCGTATCGACCGTGACCGCCGCCTGGTGATGGACGTCGGTGGACTGAGCGTAGCCATCAGCGGTGTTCATGCCGAGCATTTTGAGGAAGTGGAGCAAGACAAGACACGTCTTGCCAATGAGGAAATCTTCTACCAGCGCAACCTGCAGGAACGGCAAGTGCTGATAGACCGCTATTTCCATCCAGTGAAAGACGACAAGGAAGTGGCGTTACAGGCAGAAAACATCGACTATCTGAGAAAGTACGCCTTGGATGAGTTGTCAAACACCCGAATCACCCACAATGACGCATGGAACATCTATTCCTTCATCATAGAGGAGATAGGTTACTATTATTCCCCATTCGTAGAACAGTTCAAGGAACACCTCGATCCCATCATGCGTGAAGGGAGCAAGGTACTCCAGGAAATGGAACAGATCATAGCAAGTCCTCATATCACTCCAAACAACAAGCCGAGATATGAGAGTGATTATCAGAGACTCCTGTCGCAATATGAATATCTGTTCTAATCGAAAAAACACCCCTAAAATTTGGTAGTTTCAAAGAAAAACCTTATATTTGCAGACAAAAAAGGAGATACAATTATGAATACAGCTACATATATATTAGATGTCCCTGCAACCGATATTTCTCTTTTCAAATCATTGATTAAGAAATTCGGGTGGGTTGCCAAAAAGCAAAAAGCCTCTAAGGCTTGTAGATTAGACAAGGCATTAGAAGCAGCAAAGAATGAAAAACTCTTTGCTACTAATGATTTGGATGAATTAATGAAGAGTCTTGCTTTAACCGATACAGGTACACATAGTGACATTTTTGGCTGGTAGCCCACTAGCATGAGTTATCTGAGTAAAATGTTATTGTAAGTTATAGCAAAGCGGTCCCATCCCGCACAACATGGCGCAGGGCTTTGATGCCCCGCCAACCTTATAGCGTAGCGGTTCTGAGCACCGGAGGGCGGTTACATCCTTCCTTTCTGAGAAGGGAAGGCTTGGTTAGGATGTGGAGCTCCCTTTGGCTAAAGGGAGACGGAGGAATTCGAACGACGACCAGTGCAGAGCGATACTGCAATGGGGAGCAAAATATAACTTTTTCCCAAAAACAGAAAGGTGAACTACTTATAATATAGTGGGGACGCTGTATTGGTGATATAAGGAAGTCAGTCAGAATCTCCTGATTGTGGAATTTTTTTACAAATTCAAGATTTAATCTCTTCAAAACTTACGGATTTCCGACCTGGAAATCTTTCTTGGAGAATATCTGAAATATGGTAAAGATGTATAAATATCAGTAAATCAGTATGTTATCTAAGTTTGTTGATTCCGTCAAGAAATCAGAATTCTGTAGTTGTACAACTAAGACCCTTATAGTTGTACAACCATAGCTCCAGAGTTGTACAACCATAGCATATATAGTTGTACAACAGCAGACTTACGGTCGTACAACTATAGGTCATTCGTTCTGCAAAGAGCATGGAATACGATATAAATCCGGCAGATTTAGCTCCTTATGGCTTTCTAGATTGAAAATTTTAAATTTGCGATAATTTAGAAATAATATTTGAAAAATAAATATTCTGCGACGCCTCCCCATCTCCAGGCGGTCCCATCCCGCAGAATATGGCGAAGACCTTTGATGGTCCGCCAACCATATAGCGCAGCGGTTCCGAGCGCCGGAGGGCGGTTTCCTTCTTCTTCCCTGAGGGGAGAAGACCGAGATGAGAGGTGGTGCCTTCCTTAACGGTAAGGAAGGACGGGTAGGTTTTCGAAAGATGACCAGTGCAGAGCGATACTGCAATGAGGAACAAAGAGATTGCTAAAATAAAAATGATTACGTAATGAAGAATTTCTCTTAATTCCTTGGTGTTTACGTCAGAAAGTAGTATCTTTGCAGCAGTCTTTATAGGAGGTTATACAATGATAGAAATAAAAGAAACATTAGTTATTAAAAGCGATTCCCCAAAGGTAGCAGACTGGGTGAAACGTATGAAGGCATATAAGGCAGCTCAGCTGCAAGATATGGCAAAACGAGGATGCGAGGTTTGTGAAATAGCTATGTAATGGATGCATTTGAATATAGATTTTCAAGCAAGACGTGCTTGATGGTTTTAGCAAATAGAGCATTGCTCTTTTGTTCCATTTTGGAACATATGGTCAATAGCGGTCATAAGATTTCTGCCATAACCCTGATGAGCACCTCTCCCGAGGTAATCCTCTCAAAAGTAGAATAAAAATAATATTCCTCATTCGAACGACGACCAGTGCAGAGCGATACTGCAATGAGGAACAAAAATAACTTTTTTCAAAAACAGATAGGTGTAACTATTTGTAATATAGTGGTGACGCTGTATTGGTGATATACCGGATATGGAACGTAAGCAATATCTAGATCAGATAAAGGAATTGGTTCAGACAGTCCAGATGCTACGGGATGCCAATATTGCCTTGGGTAATAAGCAGAAGGAGCAAAAGACAGAGTCAGATCGTAAGATTGCCAATTTGCAGGCTCAGCTTGACAAACTTACAGGAGAACTGCAAGCTGATGGCAATGGCTCCACTGGATTTCTTCAGGGGATTTTTTGACCTTATTGTAGCTGAAAAAAGGGATTATGCCTTGATGACAGAGGCACTTTTAGTTAAACCTGTTTAAAAATCAGAAAAGTCCAATTTCTTAAAATACCCTGTATCTCCAGTAAACACTGGGGATGGAGTTGTATTGCCATAGGGGTTGGATGCTTACGGCGAGGAGGTTGATGCCTCGTTTCTGCCATGTGACTATGTTTGCCATTTTGAAGATAGTACGGATGCTGAGGTAACGAAGACATCCCAAGCCGTCGCTTGATAGTTAAATTTTAGAAAGTTAAAACTTTATTCAAAAATACTGGTACGGCTAACCCGCTGATAAATAGTGGGGAAGCTGTATTGGTGGTTTACTTTGAATCCAGTACTTAAAGAAAAGTTAAAATATTAAATTATGAGTGTACTTCAAATTAGACATGTTCAAGGGAAGCTAAAAGATTTGTATCATGATAAAATAGATATGTCAGATATCTCTATTGAGAGTAATATGTCTGATGTGTTTTATTCTCGAGCTTATGCCGCTTATACATTGCAAATCTTAGCTTCAGCCACAGTTGATGATGCTGCGGAAGCTATTGTTGATGGGCGTGACGATAATGGGATAGATGCTATTTATTATGATAGAAAGTCTAAAGCCCTATGGATTGTTCAAAGTAAATGGATTAAAAAGGGGCAAGGTGAGCCTGAATCAGGAGATACTGCTAAGTTTTGTACAGGCATTCGAGATCTTATAGATTTAGAGCTAACGCATTTTAATTCGAAGGTCCGAGATAAACAGGAAATGATAGAAGATGCTTTGAATGATTACGAAACTAAAATTTATTTTGTATTAAGCTATACTGGTTCTGATTCTTTCTCTATTCATAATAAGCATTTGATGGACAATCTGCTGAATGACGTAAATGATGCTTCTGAAGTGGCTTTCTTCGAACGATTTACTTTGTCTCAATCTCATAAGTCGTTATCTGGTTTAGTTGTTGGAGCTCCAATTAATACAGATGTAGCAGTTGAAAATTGGGGTATAAATGAACATCCTTTTAAGATGTTATATGGTACCGTAAATGGAACATATTTTGCTGAAATATGGAAGAAATATAGGTCAAGACTTTTTAGTGACAACATAAGAGATTTTATTGGCTCTACTGAGGTAAATGATAGTATTCGTAATACGATAGAGAACAAGCCTCAAAACTTTTTGTATTTCAATAATGGTATAACTATTCTGTGTCAATCTTTTAATAAGAAGCCAATAGCTCTTTCACGAGATATGGGACAATTTGAAATTAAAGATTTGAAAATAGTTAATGGAGCTCAAACTGTTGGCTCAATAGGGCATTCTTCAGATAAAGCACTGGAAAATTTGGAGTCGGTAAAAGTCTTTGTTAAAATTATTTCATTGGAAGATACTCCTGATGGCTTAGGTAATTCAATTACTCAATTTACTAATACGCAGAATAAGATAGAGAAGCGTGATTTTATATCTTTGGACCCAGAGCATGAAAGACTTCGTACTGAGCTAGCATTAGACAATATCAGTTACCAGATAAAACGCTCTGATAGTTATTCGCCGAATGACCATACTTGTAATGTCGAAGATGTTATAATATCTGTAGCTTGCTCATTAAAGGATGTAAATCTTGCAGTATTGGCAAAACGTGAGGTTGGTAAATTGTGGGAGCAAGTTGGTGCTTCTCCATATACTGATATTATAAATCGGAAACTAACATCAACAAAGGCTTGGAGATGTGTTGTCATAATGAGAAAGGTTGCAGAGGTTATAAAAGAGAAAACAAAATTAGTTTCAGGTCGCCAAAAGGCATGTTATATTCATTCTAATAGATTTGTTTTACATATTCTTTTAAATTCTCTTAATCCGCAGGTGTTGTTGGATCCCAAATATGACTTTCTTTCTTTTGTTGATAAAGAATTATCTTCGAAAATAGAAGGAATAGAAACCAAATTATTCTCAAAAGTAGAAGAAAAATATGAGAAATCATTGATTCATCAAATATTTCGAAATTATACTAAATGCCGTGAACTAAAGGAAGCTTTTTGAGTTTTTCCTTGATGTAGATTATCAACTCAAAGGGATCCCCAACTTACTGTAAGAATGTGGCTGTAGAACAGACCGAGAACAATCATCGTCAGCTCTTTATTCCAAAGGTATATCACCATTACAGCGTAAAGTTTTAACACATTAAGTATTTACTTTTGCATCTGAATTCTTAAAAATTCGAATTATGGAAACAAGGGAATATTTCGAAAAAGTGATGCAGGAGCTACAACCAAAATAGTAAAGGTCGTAGTTTGCGCAATTATTTCAGAGGATGTGTAAGTTTCTAAATAATAAATAAGGTGATTTTCCATCGATGACTTGCCGTTCTAAGTACTTAGTTTTTCTCCAAGCGGTCCCATCACGCATAATATGGCGAGACCTTTGATGGTCCGCCAACCTTATAGCGTAGCGGTTCCGAGCACCGGAGGGCGGTTACATCCCTAATCCCTATGGTAGGGATTTAGGGCTTGGGTATAGGGTAAGGACCC